>JGI24158J21664_10003124_pt1 | contig 20577 bp, 16 predicted proteins | sample Ectturendosymbi3_FD_21664 | JGI IMG/M metagenome (IMG submission 21664) | reverse complement strand
AGCCGTCAAGCCTGGAGGAGAGGCTTCCAGTGANCGGCCAGGTCTCCGCGCCGTACAGCAGCACAGACAGGACTGCAGCGTTGTATATGCGCATCTTAGTGGTACGCGAAATAGACTGCTGGCGCCAAAATGGCTTGCGGAGCGACTGCATCACATTCGACGATAGTGCGCGTCTGCGCTCGATTTCAGGTTTAAGGTTACCGTTGCTGGTAACTGTCGAGCCCAGATACACAAATGAATCCGCAAATTCCACAGCATTCCCATCGATGTTTAGAGATGGAAGATCAGGGCCTTCACTAACATGCATCAGTTTGGTTTTTGCCCAGCTGACCTTCAAGCCCAGTTTACGTGATTCACGATCGTAAACTGAAAGGGCAGCCGTGAGTTTCTCGAAGTCATTGGACAACAGAATGGTGTCGTCAGCGTATTCGAGATCAGCAAGATGGAGGTTGCCGAAATACACGGCCGGGATCTGTGCGCAAACCCGTGACATGAGGTGGTCAACAACGCAGTTGAAAAGGTCTGGAGCAGCTGCACATCCTTGTCTAACACCACTGTTGATGTTGAACCACTCCGAGAGTTCCCGTTTATGCGGACGCAGCTTTGGGAGTCTCCGTAGAGCTTTTTGAACAGCCTCAGGATCTTGCCAGGCACACCTTTTCATGCAATTTACCTTAGAAGGCACGCATCAATGAACCACCACTCGTTTGGATTTATCATTTACTTGGCATCCGCATCACCAGGGACTGCCTTTAACGATTAGTGCTCGCAATGTTCTCCTTTCCATCAGGCCAGCTCAAGCGAAGCAACGCAGCATGCCACGAATTTCACACGCTTGGGAGCCGGCGCGGGGTGCTGCGTGTGTTCCGCAAAGCGGATTGCCAGCCATTGCGTCAATCGACGTCAGTGCTCTCAACGCCCAGGGCTTTAACGGGCTTAGTATTAAAATAGTGCTTGCGGTCAATATTTTCAAACGTCGCGTTCCGCGTGCATCGATTAGGGATCCGTTTTAAGCCAGCGTACCGCATGAAGCGGAGATCTGAACGTTCAAAAGGCACAACTCGCAGAAAGGTCTGTGGTTGAAACAATTCGTGGAAGTATCGAGATAGTTTCATGAATCCCACAAAGCTTTGTGTGACATAAGCTAGCAGGTCCGGCACACGGATGTACCTGGAGAAATAACAAGAAACAAGCACCAGGGGTACATCTGAACGCTTCCACAGCGGTCTTGATCGTCAGCGACATTCCACGCAGTGGTCTTGGTTGTCAGAGGAAACGTACACAAGAAATGGATTCACGCTTGGACAACGAATACCCACCGTCTGATGTGATACGCGCAATTCACGCCTCCGCACGCGCGTTCACACATGAGCGCCTCTCAGTCTGACAAGACTATTTTTAGAGCTGTCGCTAAGCGCGGATGCTTTTGCACTGCAATCGTGAACGCTTGAATGAGCATTTGAGCGCCAAGCAACCAACGTAATGATTGCTTGAATTGATCGGGAAAGCGAACACGGGTGACATCATGTGAGTTTACTGTCATGCAATATTGATTAACACCAGTAAATCTCTTTGACAGTTCGCTAAAACTTAAAGGAAACTGAACAGCAAAACATTTGAAGCATGCTGAGAGGATAGACACTACATAAAAGTGGCAAGCAGTAAAAATTGCAAAAATCGGCATTTGAAAGATGACTGCAACAAAAATTTGGGATTATTTAAAGTCAAAAATGCTATTTCGACGTTTAATCAATGGAAAGAAAGGCAATGGAATCACAGCCCCATCGATAATCGAGAGCAAATTGCACGCGTTGGAAGAAAACAGCAACAAAAATTTAATCAAGGCGCGGAAGGACAGGTGCGAGGCGAACGAGCCTCTCGATCGATCTACTTCTTTTGATGAATTACCGCACAGCGCGAAACCGGCCGCAAGATAAAACCATAAATTTCAAATTGATAAGTGTCTCGCCATGAACCAGCCGAGCAACAGCTGACCTTATGCTGCCCTACCAAGGCAATTGGCTCCGCAGTCACTTCAATCCTGGCCGGAGTAACACGCGCAGTTGTGCTTTTCGTAAGGAATGCATGCTAAAGCCATTAACGCCATCGCACCAAAGCACTGCACCAGCCACTTCAATCAGCAAAATCACAAACGTCGATACGGCCGCCGAAGTCCCAACGCAGAACGGAGATCGATGCGAGTGGCATTGCTGACACTGCGGTCGTGTGCTTTGCCGGCCCAACAAATTGAGCAAGCGCGCAACAACTAACCCACTCGACTATTCGCGCTTTTTGGCTGACATGCAACGCGCGCTCATTTGCCACTCGGCGCTGTCCTCTGTCGACGTATCGAACACGTGACACCAGCACTCACCCTGATGATGCACGCTCCGAAGAAAGCGACAGTAACAGCGACCAGGTTTACAGTCAGTTGGAATTGCAGGAACTTGGCGATGCTGTCGTAGACGTTACGACCCCATTTGACCGCTTTGACAATGGAAGTGAAGTTGTCGTCCGTCAGGATAATGTCCGACGCTTCTTTGGCAACATCTGTACCGGCGATACCCTGCGATGCAAAGTCTTCCGATAAACACAGTGTCTTCCGGCCAGTTCGACAACCGACGCACAAAATCATTTGACGAGAAACTTCGATGACTGTATTACTACAACACAAACAAGAGAGAAAACCGCTTTGTTTGAACAGTGATGACCCATAGGTCACTATGTGATAGGCAAACTTTTCATTGTATAATATAAAATAAAAGTAATGAGAATATGATTCCATACGACTGAATCACGGTGGTACACTAGGGATTTACAGTATATTTCAGCAGAAGGTCAAACTGGCATAGTATTCAGTTGTTCTGGTGCATTTCTTCAGTTTTCCATACAGTTACATCTATCTAACGTTTGTCTCTTGTGATTTCAAACTGAACGCGACTGCATTGAATGTGCCATCTACAAAATCAGCTGTTCGGTGAAAGAGCAACTCTTGTAAAACTCGATTTCATTTTCTACCAATGCAGTGACTTCTACAATGTTATACGGCGTATGGACAAACAACTATTTGGGCAAAATAACGCAGACAGCTTTTAGAATGGCTTGAATACCTTGTTTTGTCAAAGCGGAATGCGGTTGCATTTGAGACAATCTGACCCAATGATGTTTACAATATTCGCATAAACAGCTGCAGGGTCCCGTAGAGCGCGAAGTCATCACGAGACGGAAAATCACCACGACCAATGGCACCGGCCATTACCTGTATTAATCCCACGAGATGGAAGCAACCACACAAGGCAGCTGCCAAATATTACAGATGACTATGCACGGTTTATACGCAAAAGGCTGTGCGGCATCATTGGAAGGTTTGCTGCTGAGCACACGTCAAATCTGCTTAACGAACACTTCCATACCATCGCGAAACCGACGTCGGCTTTTTTCAAAGCCGGACCGTCGTTGGTGCCGTCGCCGGTCACGGCCACCACTTGACGCGTTTCGCTGATTTTGCTGTCGATGATCCCTTTCACCAAGGTGTGCTTGTCTGTCGGCGACGAACGCGCGAGTACACGAAGCCGGGGCCAGATTTTGTCCAGCTTGTCTTGTTTGATCTGCCACGAGGCGGTTCGTTTTAAATGTTGTAATTAAACCTAATAACAGCACTGCGTTGTTATCATCACCACATGCTCATTGATATAATCCTCACAGCATGCACACGCACTGCACTTACAAGGTCCGCAATTTACACAAAATGTATTTATTCTGATACGGGCACAGATCCGAATCAATGTAGTAAGACGCTCAGCTGCACCTGATTGGGTTGTGGAAAAACAGAACGTTAACTGTTTTTGTTGTTTAATGTCATGATGCATGTTTTTTCTATTGATAATAACAACCGGATGTAATATACTGAAATCCTACAAAGACAGAGGTCAATCTCAACCCTCAGTTTCTGCATACATTAATGAATGTTTATTTTCCATCGCAAGCGCAAGGTGCATATCTTAATTATTGTTAAAATCTGAGCTTCCTCGTGGTAGTCGGTTGACCATGGAGAACAGTATGCCTATGAATAAACACATTCACTGAACACAGTATTTTTATTTTCAACGTTTTCACGAACATCATACAGTTATAAGTTCTGAACATTTTTCAATTAACCCCAATTATTTGAGAAAACTTTTGGGCACTTGCCACATCGATAAAAAACGTTTCAACCTTAAAACACGCTACGCAAAAACGAAACGCAGGAATGAAGAGGTCTCTACCACAGGAACATTACGTCCTGCTGGAACAAGGAGAAAGAAAAGGACAAAAACGAAAAATTTAGAACACACGTACTTCACCGCTAGCATCGCGGATACGCCTGTTGAATTCCTTCCCATCGAGTACGAGAATGTCATCGGTAGGGCTGATGATGCCGCACTTGGTCGCGATGGAGCGTGCAGTGTTGACGTTGTCTCCAGTTACCATGCGGACAGCAATCCCAGCGCGCTGACACTTCTTTATAGCGTCCGGCACCTGACCGGTAAAATTAAACATTCCGTCAGGATTCAAGAATCGACCACGCCATGGACGAAATCCTGTCAGTCAATCCCGCGATCACGTGGCATAGCGTAATACTGCTCAAGACGTGCGCGGCATGCGAGCCAGTAACAACACATGTGCGTCCGGTTAGCGTGAGTCTTCGCTTGCTCCGAATGACGCAAATGACAAGCTGTTTATTTAATTCAGTTAGCGCAGCCAAGCATCGAACTATCACGTGACAAACGCTGCTGAAAAGAGCAACGCAGCTGCGATGCGCTATTGAATTACAAACGTTAGGGCAGCAGGAACGTGAACATAGCGGCGCCTTAAGCTGATGCAGCCCATCGACTAGCAAGAAATACACTGCACTCAACTGACAGAAGATGTAGAAACCATACCGATGCACATAAAAAACGCACAACATGTCATGAAAAGTTTTACGGTCAATTGGAATTTATACACCCAAAATAATTGGTAGTTATTTCACAGTAGAATGACAGGCAACAAACTGCCATCTGTGAACGGTATTAATGAAAAAATTTCATATAAACTCGGCTGCGCCAAAAAAATTCAAAACATGCGCTGTGGGGTGTGTACATCGTTCACGAAGGTTTCAAAACCAAAATGAGACGAGCAAGCCAAATTATCAAAACAAACAGATACGCACGAGCGAACAATGATAGCAGCAAAAGGACAATGCGCACTTGCACATTAAGTCAGTGACTTGTACACGGTCAAGCAAATGCGTGTAGGCGTTTTCAGCATGTCAATGATGCGACTAGAACAGAGAATGAAAACTTTTCATGACATTCGGAACTTGAATGGCGTTTCATAAACTTTAGGTTGTTTTTCCAATACCGCGTTTCAAAGTTGCATCTTCAGCATTGTATTCCTCGAGAAAAATGGTCTGACATGAATTAATTCCTCGCTACTTACGAAACAACTTACTGCCCACTGTGCGCTTCCTTCGACGAGAAAAGAACAAGCCACTCACTTCAGATCGCACAGGATCTTCGATGCCAGTAATACCAATGCACGTAAGGCCAGAAATGACGTTATTTTCCTGATCCCAGTCTGGAACAGCATCAGCGGGAAAGTCTTTGTACGCCAGTGCGATGGTTCTAAGACCGTTACTGGCCATTTTCTCGATCACTTCACGAACCATGTCGTTGCGGTCAGCAGTCGAGAAGAGTGTAGCCTCGCCGTCGCTATTCAAAATCTTGACGCACCTGCGAAGCCACAGATTGAAAACAGAGGAATCAAACTTACAGCAGCTTGAAGTGCTTGTGCTGTCTACCGACAGGAAATATGAGCCAAACCGTATTTTTACACAACAGAAAAACTAGGTGAAACCGTTCACACAGCATTATTGCTCTGGCAATCACGCCCTATAAACCAGCGATTTAACGTACGCCCAGAAGTCGCGATGAACGTTTTAGAACAAGGTTTGAACAAAATCTTACGGGAAATTTCCGTATAACACGAACTTTTTTGAAAAACGCATATTGCACATTTCAAAATTGCATTTCCTTGATGGTATCACACCAGAACAATCGAAAGAAAGCGAAACGTTCACTTATTACGCGCAAAAATAGGCCTAAGTGGTAAGTGGCACAGCCAGCCGAGTCTTTTGGTAAAGATTTTGCATCAATGGTTTCCCTGAAAAAATTAAGAGCAACGCGAAAATGCGCAATCTAATCTTTCGTTTCATCAAGTCTTACGTATTTCACTACATGAGCTTCACAATTTAAGCCATTGCAAAGAGGCCGACATTAATCTGGAAGAAGCAAACTCGACAGGCACCTACTTCCGCAAAACGATTTCCGAAGCTCCTTTCGTGTACAGACGAAAACTACCGTCCTCGTTTTCCAAAACGGTGCTCATCGATTTTCGCACAGAGTTGAACGTGTACACCTGGCGGTGTAAATAAGATATTAATTACATGCGAAACGGCGCACTGGCCTTTGGAAATTAGAGCGTTTTAAATATTGCTAAAAGCCTGCAAATGCAATGAGGCTTTTAACTCTGCCACCACTGCATCCATATGTGATGAAAATTCTGAGGTGAACGAAATGTCTGAACGAAATGGTGAAAGAGGTGAACGAAATGTCTTGAGCTTGTGGCTCAGTCGAGACTTCGACGAAGCAGAACAGAGGCATTGAAACCACCTCAGACGCGGTACCACCAGTTTGAAATTGCGTACTTTCCTTGCACAAAACAAAAATGGGAATGCAGCACACAAAAGATGGAAATACTACTCCAACTAAAAAGAGAAGGGAAATATGCAAAAAAGACATCAGCGGAAATATATTGTGTACAATGAACATACCGCCACCGTGTTGCAACGAACTACAGTGCCACACGGAGCGTACATAGGAAGGTATTTCGATTTTTGAGTTTGCAACTGTACTACACGAAACCAGAGTCAGTGATACTACATTCAGTGTTTTTTATGGATTTCAGCAAAGTTGTTTGACAGCAATGCATCAGTTCCGAGAAGATTTTCGAGATATGAGTCTCACCATCTGCTCATGCTATGATGCGTCTGCTAGAGATGGCATGGGCCGCTGAAATGGCGGTTAACGGCAGGTTTTCATGGGCCGGCCAACCGCCCAAACACTTATTTTTTTCTTCGGTACCGCTACGGTCCGCTCACTTTTATGAAGAACTTTCGAGGATGTTGAGCAAATTATTTTCGATAACGTAAGTTGTCGATAGCGTCGCCCACTGGTGGAATTTGTGTCAGAGTTTTTGTGAGCTCTGTGAAGCGTGGTAAGAGCGAACAACGCACAATGTATTCTCTGTGTGTTGTGTGCTCGTTGTGCTGTGGATTGTACGCTCTCTTTGGGAGTGGTAGTATTCGTTTGTAGTGCGCGCAGAGGTCTTTGGAAGTTAACCTGAGTCATTGAATGTACAAATATTAGTTCGCATTTACAGTGCTGTCGATCGGGGAGGAGTCTGTGAAACTGCTTTCCAACAAGTACAAGTGCTACAGTACAAAACCGAGTTTTGAAATACCTGACTTTTACCTATAGAAGATGAAGTTCACACAGTATTTTACAAATATTTAAAATTTTCAAAGAAATAAATTTATACCAACTCAAGTTGCCAAAGTTTATTTTATGTAGAAGTAAAATGGCAAAATAGCTGCAGCAGTGCTTTTACCTCATGAGGCAAAATTGACACTGCTTTCTTTATGGGCCGGGCCGAATACGGGCCAAAATTTAGGAGGAGTTACAGGTACGGGTTGGGTTACGGGTTTATTGCGATTGGTATGGGTTGGGCCGGTGTCAAGCGAAATTTCTGACCTATTGTTTGTCTGTTATTTTGCTTCTCAGAATAAAGAAATAAAGTTTGGCTGTTACCTTTTTTATGTGTGTTGTGTAAATTAAAACATTTTGGTTAGATGTCAGGTACCCACAACAAGCTATAGTAAGGGAATAACTTAAACCACTGAAAATTTTTGGACTTGACCTCATTCTTTTTCTCGCCCTAACACAAACCCTAACGCGACACACTTAACTAAACACGAATCCCTAAGCCCTAATCACCAGTTTTCTCAGTGAATTTGATATGTAGAATATTACTCTGTGCATGCGCACATGGTGTGAAGTCAGAAATTTCGCTTGACACCGGGTTACAAAAATGTGAACCCGTGACATCTCTAGCGTCTACTAACTCGTGACCACAAATAGATTAGACTAGAGCGTATTTCGGATAAAATCACTGCCAGCTGGAAAGGTAAGCTTGCGGCTTGGTTACCATTGACCTTTGTTGAACGTGTGCGCCACAAACTTTCACTGGAGCTGTGGCGCTCAGTTCTCAGTGTGTGCCAGGCAAGAAGGTTATAAAAACCAGGTAGCAGCAAGTGTGATACATGAAGACCGGCCCGATCATTACTAAACACGTTTGTAGGATATTAAGTTTCGCAACAATCCGTTGCTGATCACTGCAACGTAAATCCGAGCAAGCTTACTTCGCGCCAACACATGACGATGCTTGTGACGTGCGTCATCACAGGCCGAAAACGAAAGGATCACCACCGTTACGCAGACAGCCAGAAATATCGATCACAAACCTGACCGCCTAATCATTGTTTCATCGTATCCACACAATGCGGTGGTGTAAACCGCATTTGTTAGAAAATCTTAAGACTCCAGTCTGTAGCAATTTCAAGTTCACCAAAAAGTCAAACCTAGTGAATCAGCCTTTCGACTAGGGTGCTGCACGCTTTATAACCTGCTATAAGATTTCCAGCGTCAGTTAAGTTTTGTGTAAATATCACAAATGATGTGCTATGAAAAATTTTTTTCTTCAAGTTGAAAAACACTAACAGTGTGAATGCTGAAGGACTTCAGTGAGTATTAGCTTAACTCGCCTGAAGTTTCTGGCATAGTTCTCAATCACGTTGAGCATGCGGCCAATTAGTTTGATTCTCCGATGTAACACTGACCAGTCAAACCAAACTTCTAAGCTGGTGAAAAATTTGTTTACAACATCTTCAACAAAGTAACCTTCCCTCAGGCAGTTTCGACACAAACGTCAAAATCGAACACCCTGACCAGAGAACTCAGTCCACAGTTCCAACTAAAATGTGAACTGAAGATGTGAATTTGACGCGCAACTCCCCGAGGCGTTTGTTTCAAAGCCGTTAATTTAGTTACACTAGTAGAAATGTACACTATTTCGCAGCATTACATGGTAGATAGCTATATTGTTTTGTCTAGCACAGCGTGTTCCAACGACTTCTGACCTACGGGCCATTCTATAAATACGTGAAAGCTTGCGGGCCAATTTCAACAAAGTGATGTATTAAACACCATATTCACAAGATTTAAAGTTGAAACGGGAAAATTAGTGAGTGCTTCATTGAGATTATTACGCAATAGCAAATGGCAATTTACTACAAATCTCCGGCAGTGGAATACCTGTGGACGAGGCTTTTCACACTATCGTTCCTATATTTATACCAGTCCAATATGTTGGTGGCAGAAGTCGGAGACTGTTGACCAGTATTTCGTCAGCCACTCCATTTCTGTTTTTAGATTTGGCTTGGTTGCTTCATGGTAGAAAATGTTCTCTAACACACGTACTGTATGTGCTTCCAAACATCGAATACAATTTTAGCGGGCAATCTTTGTTTGGGAAACCTATTTTTGCTGAATAACTTCCAGAAGCTCTCTACAGTCTAGTCTAACGCCTTTAATATTGTACATTTTCATTAAAATCTATTATGCTTGTTCTAACTGAAATTACCTGCTGTGACACACACACAACAATCAATCCTGAGAAAGCTCACGGTCCTTAAAAATTCTGTCCTCGTGGCCCGCGGGCCTGCAGTTGGACCACGCTGGACTATAGTTATTTTTGTGCGTTCGCGGATTCAACTTTTTAACAGAGAAGTAGACACTGCACAAATACGATCGGATTGGCGAAACCACTTCGGGAAACAAGAAACATCACATTGCAATCTCGGTAGCGTAAATGCAGAGATCAATCAATAGATACGCAAACTTTCAAATATGCCCTGCGCGAAACATTAGCTCGCTGATTCTTAACTTGGGGTCCGTGAAGGTGACTTAAGGGCTAATACGCTTTGCACTGACATTTCGATAGGATTAACAAGCTTTGCAAGCATTTTGATTACTACTACGATGCTTAAGAAACAATTTCAAATATATAATGCGACGGTTCTTCCTCTGGGGTCTGTAACCTTCATTAGGATGGACAAGGGGTCCATGACTTCGTAAATGTTAAGAAACCCAGCACTAGCTTGTTACAGCAAGACATATCTAGCGTAGATTGTGTTGTACATCACGAGATATATGTTCATGCGTCAAAATCTTCGAGATTGTTTTAAAGTCATGGTTATCTGTCTTTTCAACATTTTCGTATTGAAACGCATCACCGGATTAAGTCGGTGCACTTATCCTTGCGCACCCTGCAAATGCTCAAAGCAACGAAGTTTCAAATTGAATAAGAATTCACATTAATTCAAATACATCGTACACCTTGTAAAGTTTCTCTTCGGTTATTTCGGAACGCACGCTTTCGTAATCTCGGCCCAGATCGCGAACAAAGCCAAGCAATGCACACTCAGTTTTGTTGCCTACTTGCATAGGTTGGCCGCCTTCTTTCTCTGGAGGCTGTAAACGAAAAACACGATTTTGTGAAAATCTACGGCGAAGAAAGTGCTTTGCGTACAGGTTGTCGCGGCTGCTGAANGCGGGAAAATGCTAATGCTTTCTTCCAGACAATCACTAAGAGCCACCAGTTCAAGCAATTCNATTACAATCTGCGCGGAGGGTCACAAAAGGAAAAACTACATTCATAACCCATTTGTTAGGAAATTATTGGAAGTTGGATGAGACGGTTCAGTGTACAATTAAAACGTTTACGTTCGTAGCTACTTTGTACCTCAAAACAAACATAAAATCACGAGTCAAACAACAAAAAGCAAAGGCAATGAAATGTTCCAATCCTCTTTTGCGTAGTTACCAAAAGCTTCGACGTGTATGAACTGTTGATTGAAATTCCAGTAACAAGAACGTTTGTTGTAAAAGGAGGGAGGCCGCTATATTTTGGCAAACCTCTCTCGTAGTGCTTGCCAGCAAGGTAACACTGAACAACGGTCATCCTGTTGGTGGTGAGAGTACCTGTTCCGCGAAAATGACAAAACTTTACGTAAGTCTCTTGTCTCACTATTAACCATTTTTAGCAAGTGCTGTATCTTTGTGTCTTTACTCGTCATACCAAAGATGCAGCTTGGCTTGTTTACATATCGGCGGCGATGCGCAACCCACAACTTGATATATGATTACGCAAGAATGAAATCCAGCATTAAAAAATCCCAAAGTTCCTTCGACGCCAAGCGCGTCAATGGACGCAATTTTAACGAAGTGGACGTTGAAAAAAATAAATACACCCATTAACACAACTTTGTGCTTTATTTTGGAAATAGCTCTTCCGGTAAACCTCTTGAAATAGAATACAAACAAAACATCCTTCCACAAAACGTAACCTGTTTTATCGGAACAGATTGCAGTTGCGTTTCCCATAGTCTCGCACGCGTCGAGATGCCTAACGAGGTTGTTGTCCTTCATCATTTTCTTTCATAAAAAAATACCCACCAATAACATGGCTGGCAAGTAAAAGTTGAACAACAATCAAACGTATTTTTTTCTTTAACAGAGGAGTTCTGGTAATGTGTACTGATTGCAAACATCCATTAATTTTGCAGACCTTTTAAGACATTAGGTGAAAGAAAAAGGTGCTTGAATTTTGCGTTGAGGTACGCATCATATAAACACATATCTTTTTCAATCAGCTGCTTTCGTTTGGGATTTACCACTGCTTTATCCAAGGTGCTCACTACCTGACGGAAACAAAAACTTCGGGCGGCGCAGTGATCGTTTTCGCAAGGCCCTACTTGAAGGCGCAGCCTTCATTCTCGAACTACATCCACTATCATCCGTCGCGTGTAACATTCGTTTTGCTTTACGCGTTCTTGTGACACAAACGGAAAAATATTACACAGCAAATTCGTTGCGTTCTGTGGCTGCAAATGACATTCACGCGTTGCGCGTTGGGTCGATTTTACTGATGACAACTTATGACATGTGCGTGCTGCACTACCTCACTTCGATAGCATAATTTGATATTCGCTCGGCGTCGAACGCAGCGCAACTGTAATTGAAGTTCCCATAAAACTTTCTTCTGCTTGCCTTGCACCCAAGCAAGCCGGCGACAACTTGTGCAACGTCAAGTTGCGCGCGCGATCTGCATCATTTGGCAAAACATGCGTCATACTTGTCAACATTTTATTGTGTTGCTGTTTCGACGGTAATATCAAAAATTAGTTTTAAGATCAATCCAATTAACTTGATGTTGCTACAGGTGACAGGCATCGAAGAGAGCTGACTGATTTATTCAGAACTTCGAAATTTTTACTGCAAAATTGAAACTCCTCACTGAAAACTATTGGCTGATTTTCTAATATCAGGCAACGCCTTACAATTACTTTCTTAGTTTCGCATCACGAACACTTACGGAATCCGGTTGACGTAGATTGGCTCGTGCCATGAGTTGTGTTGTAGTCATAAAGTACTCGCAACCTTTTATGTTTTAATATTTACGCCGACTTGCCAAACATATACTTGGCGTGAGTCCACCACATCAGAGTCGTTTAGTATTTGGCACCTTCAGCAGAAATGCCAGCCAAGTTACATATGCAGCTATATCATATACCGCGTTTTGGTCTTGCGGTTTAATCCACGCTGCTGCTAAAAGAGCAGATGGGTTTTCAGACAAGACATAACGGATCTACGGCAGTGACGACTGACGTACTACAGAAGCAAAGACTACAAGCAAACGGCTCGCGTCAGTTGTCGGTCGAATGTTGAAACGCTTAACGTGGTCAGAAATGCAATTGCAGCTTAACCCACCTTAACTGAAAATGCCAAGGAGATTGTGACAGCGAGAGGCAATCCTTCAGGGACAGCGACGACAAGAACAGTGACACCAATGATGAAGAACTTGACGAAATATTGAACATAAACAGACGTGCATTCAGAAAGCCATGGATAGCCGTTGGTACCAAACAAATCAATGCAAAATATCATGATGAGGATGATGACAGTTAGCACAGATATGACGAAACCTGCAAACGAATCGCCGCTGTTACGACCTTGCTCTGCTCAAGTAATATTTTCCAACACCTTTAAAACACAGGAAGCAGCAGATCAAGACACGCTGAAAACGCTGAAAAAAGGTTCAACCAAAAGGTTTTCTGCCAGAGGGCAGCGGGCTGTGATAGAACAGGCGAAGAGATCTTGTGTTTGACATCATTTCACAGTGCATCAATCAAGTCATTTGACTGGGTCTAATGAAATACAAACATTTCAGCAAACAAGACAGTTGCAACCGCTTTCCGCTTTTATACGTAGCACTTTTCAAGAACATAGTATTGCAACCAAAGAACTAAGAGCTGATTATGACAGCAAAGCACTCCACGAATATCGCACAGAAGTAAAAGCGAAACAGCAGTGATTTGTTTATAAATCACTGGTATCTACGTTTTGTTTCTAACGCGGCTTTTTAGGACATTCACGTTTCCTCTGCTCTAACAAATCATACAGTTGAAATAAGTTAATGCTTGTAAAAAAATATATCGGTTCCACGAAAGCAAAGCGTTCAAGTGGAAACATTTTAATCGTTTGAAACATGCACCGTTTAACCTTTTCTATCAAAGACAAATTTGCCAGGTAAAAAAGTACAAAATATCTGCTAGTAGAAAATACCAACATGAATGTGGAAAGTTTTTATTTTACAATATAGCACTCAGCGAAGCATCAAATTGTGCTACTGACTATACCGGAAACTTCGAAAATAACAATATTGTCGGCAACTTTTGACATTAAAATGAAAAATCATCTGAGAATAGTGCTGAACAAGACCACCACTTGAGTTGCTTCTGCGCTAATCACACAGAAGACAACTGGACAACAAAAACAGTTTGTACTCAAAGCAAAAACGAACAAACACGACCAAGCCCAACTATTGAATGAATGAACGCAGTGTCCTCCATGGAACATTCTCTATGTGACATGCTGCTCAAACATGGAAAGGTGGCATTAGAAAGAAATATATAGCAGGTTGTCTTGGTGAGAAGCTTTCTTTCAGCCACCCCAATCGTCAAAATAATAATAACAGAATTCTGTCTGGCAAACTTTAAACAATTATCCAATAATCTTTAAATAGCAGTGAAAGAAACTGTTCAGATGCGGATACCATCGACAAAACCTCAAAGACGCTTTTACAGTGAAACCTGCACGGGCCTATTGAGCGAAAGCCAAGTAGTTCACTGTTCTGCACCAAGCATCATTAGTCAAACACCTGATAGTAGAGAAGCGTGCTTATTTTATGGTATTTGGCAAAATAAGCATTTGCATTCAACGTGCAGTTTGCATACAACCGTCTAGCAGAATGTGCCGTATTTAAAACAACCTGATATATTCATCGAAAAAAGACGAACTAATCTTGTTTTGCAGTAACAATTTCGAGGGTTAACGTTCATTGTCAAACATGGTATAGGATGGTAATAACTTCGGAAAAGTTTTTACTAACCGGCATATCCTATCTCCAAAAAGTTTTATCTGACCGGCATATCCTATCTGCACAAAAGTTTTCACTAACCGGCTTGTCCTATCTGCACAGCTAACTTCGTTAGTTTCGCTTGCAGAATCGACTGCTCTTTTCTTCGAGACTTTTTTTTCACTTGCTCTTTGTCTTGCTCCTGTTCCGCACTGCCATCATTCACTTCAGTGAGAGGTATATTTTCAGGCGATGCGTGATCATGGTTAACACTGACAGAGGTGTGATCGTTCTCTTTTGCTCCATTTCCACTTCCTGGTATGGATATAAAACAAAGCATTGTCTGCAATATTTACAATGAGTGCATTTGCAGATATGTAGCCACAAAGCGCTTTACAATCAAAACGCTACCTATGGTATGACTAAAAATTTAAATAATCCAGTGAAGTGGCATTAAATACTAAGAAAATCACGCGTGGATTGAGACGTACGCAAGAGAAATGGTTCGAACGCACCAAGATTGGTGTAAAACACACACCGCGACTAAATAATAATGGACGATAAATGTTTAAGTACATGCATATGCAGTGATTTTTTGAGGTGTTTTGAAAGACTGAAACAGTCTCTCGACATATAGTAGAAACTCGCTTTACTACCACCATCAAAATACGCTAAAACTTCTCTTTACAACCATCTCGGCAGTCAGATAAAATAGTTGCGGTCTCTCAAAATGTTTTACGGTCACCAAGGTCAAACCTTTAAAAGAAACTTGTGCGTATGAACACATTCATTGGCAAAGCACTAATGAAGCAGTTTTTCATGCGTAAAATCAACGCACCGGAAAAGTTTGCCAGAAGCACGTGATCTGGTGTTCAAGTTATTATGATGTAGCTTATGAAATTACAAATTCACTCAAGTTATCAACGTTGCAATGTCAGTCAACACATGCACTACAGCGAGTATAGATTGACATTTGTGAAGGACAAACAACATAAAAATGACAAAATTAAAATAAAACGAATGCAAGCGTGAACTTAATCACAGCTACACTGCAAACAGTAACAAATATCAAGCCCTTACATTTTACGTTAACGACTCTTTAGATAGCACGCCTCCAATACGAACTTGCGAATTATTTTACGGATGCTAATCTTCGTTAGCATGCAAAAATATTAGGGGATCTAAGCTGTCCTTATGCAGTTGACATTAGTACGTGCGGATCCATCTACACTTCGGTCTATGGCCTACATATTGAAGCTCAAGAACATCAGTGTTCAAGTCCAACCTCAGTTGTACAAAGTTGAAAAATAGCTTGCAATGACGTACACAACATTGCACACAACTATTCTAAAATGTTGCGTGTGAACACCATTTTATACGATGACGATTATTTTTACTGCCAAGACACAGATTGTGCGTCACAAGCTCCACGACGTAACAATCAGAAGCCACGATGAGGTCGAACTGTCAATGATTTGCATTTGGAACACAACGTTTAACGAAACAACAGTACAGATTTCTTCGTGCATGGCCATGCAAACAACCTAGTTGAAATCACCTGATTTACGGTGATTAAGTGCAGCTTCCTGACCATTCCTACTTGGTTTCTTCACTGATAATAAAAACCATTATGCCACAAATGTAAGACGCTTAGAAACTGCAGTCATTTTTAAGTACATGTACAGATCAATGGAATAAGTTGAGTCACATGCAACAAACATTCCATTTCGACAAGGTTCTTATTTCAAAAACCAAATTCATCCACGTGCGTTCACCCCTTTCTTGTTCAGTAAACTTCAAAACACGAGTGATCTAGTTTCACAAGCTGGATGAAAGGTACAATAAGTTTCAACCAATGCATTGCAGAAGCAGTTGCAAAGGAAAATACAAGAGCATGAAAAGCAAGTGGTTAAAAGCGCCTTCTAAAAACCGTGCAAACAAGCTAGTTCCTGAGCAAACACCAAACATTGCAAAAACAAGTCAAACGTATTGTTTTTGTTTTTTAAATTTTTGTTTACATGGTATGTTACAATTTTTGTTTATGTAGCTCCCGTATGCACTTTGAGCGTTCAAAGCAAGTTCTGTTCTTTTAGTTCGGATGTCTCCGCTCAAGGTATCTTGATTTGTTGACAGGCATAAATACCCCACACTGATTAAAATTTTGTGATGTACTAACATAAATCTCGCAAAATGTATGATACGAAGTAGAATAGAATAGTCAAAACAAGCCTAGTGTTGGGAGCGTTTTCACTGCTGCTTATAAAATTAATACTAAAGAGGTTGACAATACTTTTTCAACTATTAAAATTGCAAACGACCTGTACATAAACGATACCTTAAGGCAATCAAACTATGAAAAATGCTGGTGATCTTAAGGCAATCAAACTATGAAAAACAATTTAAATGAACCATGCAGTTCCATCGTTTGATTGTTTCAAACTTTTTGTTCAGGCTCACGTTCAGGAACTGACGTGAATCTTAGAGCACTGAAAAGAGTCTTGCCTGGTCCAGACTGCAATCGGTTTCGTACTATTCATAGCATTTAATGAAAACGCGATAATTTACCTTCCCTATTTTCTAGCTCGAAAAGGTGATGACAAACCATTGCAGAGTCGCAGCCTAAATGGCAAATATACTTAAGAGTTGGTACTGGGAAAAAAGTACAACCTGTTTTGTGAGATTTCTAACTACTACGAGAATATACGCAGCATTGCACTTTGCTTACAGTAAGCTAATTTTACCAACAAGCTATTATGCATATTCTCACCGACGGAAATGCATGTCATTCGAAAGTTTAAAGACAACTTGAGAAAAGTCATGCAACGGCTATACTGTAAAGCTAACGAGCTTTACTGATGCATGCTTTCATGCCGAAAACAACTCTGAAATGGAAATATATTTGTACCACGGTTGTATTCTTCCGATTGTGACCCACAATTGCGTGTCATGCCTTGGCATGTGCAATGGTTGAGATATTTTCGCAGACTTGATATAAAGCGTAAGCCTGTTGGTATCGAATTACATTCTTATGGAAACCTTACGAATTTGAAATGCAGTAACAAATAAACTGTTCGTGCAAACAGAAAAAGTTGTGTGACATACAGAAGTACCACATTTCACCTTTACTGCAATGATTGACTTATTGCTAAGATCACCATGTCAACTCTAGTCAGTGAGCAAATATTGAACAAACAATTGTTAAGGTAGCAAAGCAAGCCATACATATGCACAAATGCACTTCTTCGTCTCATGCACCTCTTGGTTATCAACATAATGATATCCATATACTAACCTTCTGCTAGCTCTGATGCACCAAGTAATGAAAAAATGATACCAGTTTGAGAATTGACACCCACAGCTGTAACAACCATCTTGCCACTTCCTTCCATGACGTGAGTTCCTACAAAATGTTCACAGATACATAATTTCCATTTAAAATTCTTTTAAAAATATTATTTATCACATTCACTGACTGAAGTCATTGAATCACAAGCTAATAACAATGTGCAAAGTTGTCAGCCACATCAAGATTGCATTCTACCCACTGCAGTATTTTGCAAAAAATGTAGTCAGCAAGAAGCAGCTATTGAGTTATACAAGTATGGGCTATACATTTGCCAAGGAAAATTATTGGATCAAAAATCCTACCACATAAAACTGTGACACCAAAGGTTTACATGACTGCCATGCTCTAAAATGAGTTTTCAACCTTTCTCTGACCATGTACCCCTTCAGCATTTCAACAGATGAGTGTGTACCCCAAAATTTTCTTATGACAAAAAGGCTGAGTAATATAACAAAAATCCACAGAATTTTTAATATAACTTTTTGATTTTAAAAAACATAAAGGTAGACTCCATTTTTATGTCTCAAAGTTAATATCTTTAAGCATATAATGATTTTTGAAAATAATATTCACTGATATATGAATAAACATTTGGAAATAAATGATATATAAATGCATTTTTCCCTTCTATTGATAACCTAAAATGTACTCCTTCAGATAGGCAAACGTACCCCTAGGGATACAAGCACCCCAGGTTGAGAATCCTTGCCCTAGATGATCCTTAGAACCATTCAACTGTGAGTTTATATTCTAAACAGTATGTATAGTATTTATTTATTATGGTATATATTACCAAAAACTGTTTGTTTGAAAAGTGCCACACCAATTAAAACAAACTTTATAGTGTTGTCATGTGCAAACATCACTTTGTAAAGTAAACCTGAGAAGTCTTGTAAATGATGAATTTCTCCAACAATACTCCTTTGTTCTTGTAACCTCTACAACAGGGATAGGGAACCTGCAGCCCATGTAAACATTTGATATGGCCTGCATCAGAATTTTCATTACCCAAGTTAAAGTACAACAACATGTCAAAACGAATCTCCATGATAATCTCCACCTTGACAGTAAGTGAAGAGAAGTCACTCTTCCTCAGATAAATGCAATTGATTTTGTGGCCCACCAGCGATAATGCACATTTCATGCGACCCGTGATAGTAAATAGATTTCCAACCTCTGCTCTACAACATGATTTGAGTAATGAAATGTTATTCTGGAGTTACTGAAAAATATTCACAAGCACTCCAGCAAATAAATACATTATTTAGCACCTTCTTTTTGTTCAACTTCCAATGCAAAACAAGCCAACCTCATTTGTTATTGGCATGACAATATCACAGCTAGAGTTGAAATAAATACCTAAACCTGTTTTTTTTCACTGAGACATTTTGGTCACTGGGACATCTCGGTCATTTGTCCCATACTAGTATTGAAACTCGCCATAACAACATGCATTACTCTATGCAGGGTTCCACACATATTTAAAAATCATTTTCCATACTTTTTCAATACTAAATTCAAAAAGTTCAATAGCATTACTGCTCCTCATTTTTCAGAATTCTTAATCATGAAAGTCAGTCAATTTTACACATTGCATAACACTGCATAAATAATGAACTACTTTTCCTTCAGTAAAATTTTGCTCAGATACTAACTGATTTCTTTTCCATTTATAATTCCCCAACTTTTTTAATACTTCAGGTACATTTGGTCAAATTCAATGCTTTTCCAAGGTCTTGAAAACTGAGTTTGAAATTCAATACTTTTTCAATACCACGTGGGAACCTGTTTATATTTTCAGATATTGTGACTGAATTGACTTAATTTTGTTTGGTCATTTAAAATAACTTTAAGTTTATGACCTAAAAAACAGGATATAAACACTGCTAAAACCAACAAAACACAGCTCTGAAACCCCATGATTCTGAACTTTTCAGTTTTCACAACAGTGCGTTTTGTTAAGCTAAGGCTGATTTTGGAGAAGTACTTTTATGAGAATCATATACCTTACATCAAAAAAAAAGATAAACAAAAGCACAAGGACCAAAACNAATGATGCAGGACTACTGAGAAGGATTTGTTGAAACACAACATTTGGCATCATACAACAATCATTCTAAATTGTGTAAACTTCATCAGTTTTTCAAAATATTGGTTTGAATGAAGTGACCCACTGCTCCACTTCCATGTTATGAACACTAAACAAACAATTAAGATTCTTACAGATTAACTGTTTCAATTCTTATAATTCTTGAAAAATAATCATTAAAATTCTTCTACATGTCTTATTGATTGTTAGTTTTGCTTAGTTGTTCATATAGTGGCTTTTTCCTACTTCATGTAAAGTGCACAGCTTTACTATTTGTGGGTTTTGGTCAATTCCAGTTTATACTCCATGAACTTTGCACAACTGAAGATGCCTGTCCAGTGTCCACTAGGCAAAAAAACACTCAGCAAACATGTCTGGTTCATTTCTGTGGAAAGATCCCTTCTGATAGACACTGTATGGGTGTCACAAGCAGAAAAATTGGAGTCACAAATCGAAACTGGTCCAAAAATGTCAAAGCAAGCAGAAAAAGGTTTGGAGCCACAAATTTGAAACTGGGCCAAAAATG
>JGI24158J21664_10003122_pt1 | contig 20580 bp, 12 predicted proteins | sample Ectturendosymbi3_FD_21664 | JGI IMG/M metagenome (IMG submission 21664) | reverse complement strand
TAAGGTTAGATAAGTTTGAGAATAATTTCTGAATTATTTTGAAGGCCGCTTCTGCTCCGGTAACGTCCCAGTAAGCCTGGGTAATGGTGAGAATGGGATTTAGCCAAAATGTGTATAGTTATCAACCGTGTTTGTTAAGAAAAGTTACCTGAGCATTTGGGTCAGTACACATCCGGGTGAACTCGTCCTTGAGTCCCCCCCCTAAAAAAAATCCTGGATCCGCCCATGCAGCGGCAGGCCGGAGCTTGAATATTCGCTTCGTCGCGTCATGTCGAGCGAAAAGACACACGACGAACAGTTAACCACTAATGGCAAAAACTGAAATGCTGTTTCAAAACACCGTAAAATAACATTTTTGACTACACTCTTAACTTTCACGCCGAGAAAGGTCTTTCGATGCAAAGCGAACGCTGCATGTACCTGGCAATGTCTTTGGGCGACCGAGACTGGATGTTCACTGCGTGGTACTGTTCGCCCTCCGGTATCCGCTTGATCAAAGAACTTTCTTTTGTTCCAACTTCCGCATAAGATTGTTCTGCATCTAGGAACATTTCTGCAAACGGGCATACAGTACCTGGGGTCATGGGCGTCGTAAGGCGGGTGCAAGGGGGGCCAAGTCACTCCCTGGATTTTAAAATTTGATATTTTCTTATTAACTTTTTAGTACAGAATTGTTTTTCTCTTGGTTTCGATTTAATCAAATGAAATTTTATCACGGTTACCCTCTGGAAAAATCCACTAATGCTCCCCCCCCCGGAAAAATGCTTCCGACGTGCCCGTGACTCGTTGATTGTGCTGCTGGTATGGTCAACCAGGGCGCAGAACAGAAACAAAACTAGGATAGAAAACGTCGATATCTGCTGGAAAAGAAACAAGGGAAATATCCCGTTGTCGTTATTTCAACGCGAGTGCGGTAAAACAACGTTGCTTAGTCTGCTATTTACATACGTGGCAAGTTCTGCGTAATATGAAGGAAAAAGTGTCCAAGATGTTTTACATTTTGCTAATATGCACAAAAGATGTCGGCAAAAGTTTAAGCATCACACACATTGCAATTATAGGGACAAATGAATTTTGCTAAAAACCAAAGCTGTCCTACTGACAATACGACAGATTTTGAAAACAACTTTTGTGAACAGAAACTTGGAAATTGATACATAAAATGCAACCAACAAGTGAGTTCATTTCATCGAGTTCAAAGCGGCAACCAGCCGTAAACTTGTTTTTTTGGGGGAGGAGCACTAAGCTCAAAGTTGAAACGTTCTGCTCCAGATTTACGTCGACAGCAAATTTTGGCGGTTTGGGAGGTGAGGCCAATATCTATCTTCACCGCTGGTTGATCCCTGGCTTAACTTAACTAGCTCAGTTCATCTTTTGCATGGACCCTAGCGTGCACGGCGTAAAGCATAGCAAAGGGTCATTTCAGGCAGCGGTGCACTGAGTTTTCTCTGAAGTTCGATCTCTTTGTTAAATCATACATCAGTGAAAGCAAAAGTACGATTACAAAGCATATTTAAGTGAAGTTAAAATATTTCAAATTGAAAAAGCAAGCAAAAATTAAAAGTAAATTTCTATAGCTTAACAGACTCTTTTTGCAGCGTTAGAATCAAAAAGTGTTACATAAAGCCTTTTACGTTGAAACAGGGCATAAAGTGAAAAAGCAAAGCCTCGGGCACTTAACAAACGATGGCCTATAAAACTGGCACAAGCAGCCTATATTGAACACAAAGCCGTACACAAAAAAACTGGATGAAAATGCGTGTCCCACGCATTTGGCAGAAGATGAAACAAAATACAGCGATTGCTTTAGAGTTGTACTTCTCATAGTTGATGTATCGTTTCACCTGAAGAGCTTTCGGAGGAAGCAGTGGTAGTTTGCAACGTCACTCTGTCTCCCACAGCGCCTTGCGGCTTCCAGAAGCCAGTGCGATATTCGTACTCAAGCATGTCGATGTCAATATAGCAAAAGTGTTCCTCCGCGTCGCGCGCATGCGCGACTACCGAACCATTAGGTGCTGTAAAATTGGTGACCACAAGTTACTGGATGATATTGTTAGCTTTAACGTGGAAAAATCCGATTACCAATGAAGTGTGTGCTCTGCGCAGGCAGTAAAGAATGGCTGTCGGAAAATGCAGTTAAAGTCGTTCGGGCACGGTGAAAGTGATCTCGATCGGTTATCGAAGCAGAATTTTAAAAAACGCCACTAAAATTGCTATTATTTATTTCAGCTAAACTGGTCAACCGACAGGATATGGTGGTAAATTTCCTTCCATGCAACAAAAGTTTCTTGCCTAAAGTTCGATATCTTGCCTATGATGCAGCAATGCCCAAGTACGTATTCACTGCAAAATAAACAGGTGTTTATTGACAGACAACGTTGTGCATTTCTTCGTGGGCTCACGTTCTGATCGAAAATGGGCGAGCTGTGGCTATACATTAAAATCCATAGTTGTTTTAAGGTTTTGTGTATATTGTTAGTCTTGTTAACTTCATATTCAAGTGCTTGAACCGTGTTCCATTTTTAAGCTCGACGCTTAGTACCCAAACGTTTGTATTGGCAGCGCGTTGGCGGCTCGTAAGTGATGTTTGTTTCCGTTTTTCTCTGCGAAAGCTTTGCTCTACTGCTCAGTACAAGTTTATTCCGTTCTCGTTTTGCCTTACGCGACCAAGGACAGCAACCAATCAAAAGTGCGCACCAGCAGAACTTTTTCACCGAGCGAAAATTTTTTGTTTAGCCTTAATTGGACCTCACGATTTCAGGGCGTTCGGTTGCTTGCCTGACAGGAATGGCCAGCAGTTCCTCACGGCCACAGACAGCATTCAGGGGCATAAGTCCTTTAAACAACGTGTATGGGTAAGACTGGTCTTGGTCTGAACAGCGGCAATGGAGCAGAGTGCTAACAAGTCACAGAGGGCGATCAAGAATCAAACACATTCGAAACTTTAAAGCAGTGTTTCTCAACGTGGGCTTGTGGATTTTTGAAATGGGCCTGGAGTTTTCATTGGGCCTACAGTGGGTACCAAGGAAAATGTATGGCTGAAATTCTATACTTTATCTGCTAATGTAAATTTATGAAATCATGACCTTGAACTTCAAGAGAATACAAACCAATTATACAGTATAATTGGTTTTCGTTGCAAATGTGTGTTTTCTAAACATCAATTTTCATACTCTAAATTTTTATGAAAGGTTACGTGACGCTGAAAATGGGCCACAAGAGAAGAAAGGTTGAGAACCATTGCTTTAAAGGACATTTACCTGGTACGGAATCCATCTGAACAAGCGCTATTTGTGGTTCGGGCAGAGCGATCACCCTCGCCAGGTTCTGGGGGCCCAACAGGACTTGACTGCCCAGAGCGAGCGAGACTTGGCGAGTGGTGAAACTTTTGCTCGTTCGGGCTTCATCAGCAGCATTGATCTGTCGCCTGGAAAGCGGAAGAATTTTTAAATGATCCTACGAAAGAGATATTGCAATGAGTACGAAAAAAGCGAACCACGAAACATCGAATAGGTTCAAACAAGCATCATTAAAGGGATTTCTGCTTGCACCAACAAACACGCTATGAGATGTGAGCATGGGCGTCTGCAGGAATTTTTTCCAGGGGGGACAACGTCAACCTTTTGCTTATCCTTTTCAGATGACTGACAATACAATGCAAATCGACGTTTGCGAAACGCTGTACCCTTTCTACACCATAAAATTGCCCTATGTTACCGTGCTACGGCAACATTAACAAATTGCGCGTCGTTGGGGCAGCAATACTTCTTTTCACACAGTATGAAACTACGTGGCTTACCACTATCAGCAGTCACTGTCTCACCACATTACTTGCCAAAGATGTTCGCGTTCAACAGTTACATGCAGCAAAGCGCCTACTACCGTAACTTTAAGATTCGTCGCCATGTAATTGTTACGCCATAAAGACCAACATAGGAAAAATTTGCTCGCAAGTTTCACAACTTGCCTCTGCAAGCAAATGAGCAGACATGAATGAACTGCAAGGCATGACACTAGAACAGTGAACCTGGCTGGCTCGTGTGCAGTGTGAGTGCCATGCCGGCAAATAACTTATTGCAAGAATTAAATCAATTAATCGGAATTAAACTGCTGACTTCAGGTTTTCTAGAATCTTAGACCCAATTTCCAGGGGGGAAGATGCCCGTTTCCCCCCTGCGGACGCCCATGGAGCTGAACAACGAGCATGTTCGAAACACACTGAACGGTGCGAAGCAGGGTGTTGCGCAATGGCAGATAGTAGTAAGTCTTCTGTGTAATGTCGTCGCAGTAAACGAGTCAACATGTGATGTTTCGAAATGCCTGCAAACGAAAACGATGAAAGCACCAAGCACGCGGACCAGCCAACCTTCTTCCCGCTGTCAGCTGCTCGCTTGACGTTAAAATTCCCGACTTGGGTCGTTTCGGATAAGCGTCTGCGGCGTTCAGGATCAGCCTGGATTGCTTGGTGTTGGAACTCAAGCGGCCGACGTCCAGGTAGATAGGCTCTGATGGTTCGTCGCGCTAAAACAGTCACACACATATTGGCGAGTTACCGGAAGAAGAACGAAAAAGGATAATAAAAAACAAGACGCGAAAAGCAAATTCTGTTGTAACGTTTCTGACGGAAAGCGCAAAATACAGCGAAGCTTCAAGTTCCTGGAAAACCCTTCAGTTCAGCATTGAGAAAGCTGTTGGCAAGTACACCAGTTACGAGACACTTTACCATAACTCCGGCAACTATCTCATCGTCGTCCGCTGAGTGGGCAGCAAATTCGATTCTTCGCCTTACGCTGCGTGATATCTCGCCGTACAAAGCGTTGATGTTGCCCTGGGAAAAAAGAGTTCGTTACTTTTACACACAGCCTAGTTTACTGCCTGCGATGAAGTTCGGACAAAACGCGCACACGGCGAGGATTATAAAGGGCAGAAGTGAAAATGACCGTAGAAGACCACACTGGTACTACAAACTTGGATCGCAAGCAAATGCAACCCGCTTGCATCCGGAAGTCGTAATGCTTGGGCAAGATCGTCATTAACTCGCAGGTCAGAATGAAGTCTTCAAGCAAAACCCTATTCTGTCAATACGTCCCAATTGACTCACAGTCTGGAAAGCAGCGATAATATGCTAGTGCGCTGAACAGATGTTGTCGAGAGGTTGTGATTGTTGGTATTTTGATTTTTTTATCTTTTGTGCTGACAGGTCATTTGTTGCACTGTTGGTTGAAAAACCAGGATTCAGCTGAAAAAACAGGATTCAGTTTGCTGCGATGGAGCCAATTCTACATCAACCCCCGCATGTTTCAAATAGAACATGAGCAGTCAACAAATCTTTCATCGAAGACATTTGGTGAATTCTTGAACCTCCCTGATTTGAATGCTACCGAAATATGAAATAACATAGTTACTTGATCGCTGTATTTTTAGTCATTGATGGAAGGTTGAAATATATACAACAGAACGGTGAATCAGAAAGCCCAAACTGCATTAATCTGCGTAGTTAATTCCGAATCAAGAAACTACTGTACTTACAAGGATTTATGATAGATCAGCACTTTTCGAACCAGCTGACAAACAGTGGCTATGCACACCTTGCCACAAAATTATCAATTGCAAATATTACGCTTACCCCATTCGCTGACAGTTCGTCGGACAAAGCAGCAAGCCTTGCTGCTAGGCGACTGTCGCCGGTAGCAATGTACAAAAGTTCACACACATTTGAGTCGCGATGAGCCACGTAGTGGTAGAAAACCGGCACCACACTTAAAAGCAGAACTAGTTCCGACGCGAGCAGTCTCTGATGAGGTTTCCATTCCCCGCGTAAGCTTGAGTGATTGCTGAAAAGCATGCGAAAAAATTGCTGAGAAACATCTTGATGCGCACTGACAGTTTAATGGCCAGCGTGCAAAAGAGTTTTTGGAGCTTTTTCTGTGAGTGCTAGCCTTGGGGCGAAGGTTTCAGGGTTCTCTGCGATGGTCTTGTTTTCAGGAATTTTTCCCATTTGAACACAGCGAGGAAAGTTTGATAATTCTGCTAACCACCCAGTAGAACGACCGCTCCAACGGACGTTTTGGAAACGGCATACTTATACGAGTGCCATAAATTTTCTAAATTCACCTTTAATTTCACTACTATTCGCAAAACAACACATGACGTCAGTGCAATGAAGAAGCGACGAAGCTAGGAACAGAAAAGACGATATTTTTCCATAAATGTACACAAGAACCAGTCTGAATATTACCTTATTCTTGGGGGTGCAGTGTGCGGTCGAGGCTTCCTGGATGTTAGTTCTCGTCGAGTGTTGACGTAATCTGCAGAGACAAAGCATTGGGCAAACACACATGCAACTTATTTACACTTGTCGACGCGTCTGAAAGACTTTCCGTTGCGACAAACCTATAGTTCACAATGCAAACTTTCAGAAACAAAAATTTTCGCGCACGATTTTGAAAGAACCACGAATCCACAGCAAACAGCTGCTACAGTGCAAATAATATCAAAACAAAAAAATTTTTGACAAAGGAAAAAGTTTTCCGTCAGTGCCACGTACAAGGTGCACGTATAATCAGCCGGCGAGGACAGGTGACTCAACGTTGTTGATCTGAGGTGAGTTTCCGGCAACTCAAAGCTGATACTCAATTCGCAACCAGTCATTTCAGCTGGCATGCCAGAAACTTCTGCTAGCAAATTCGTCGTTGAAACGCCGACGTAAGACCGAGCAGTGCATGACGTCACATCTAGTGCGCCTAAGCAAATGCACTTAAAACGTTCCAGCCTTGCCGCGGATATGTGAAAAACCTTAATACATTAACGAAGATGCATTCGCTTTAGGATGAAAGAGACGTTTAAAGACGCATGATTATTGCTAACGGCAGTAAGACAAGCATCCAATACCTAAACGCGTTGTCCTCTTTACATAGAATTTCTCTTCTGCTATCGTGGAAATAGCCAATGATCATTTCAGGCCCAGGTATAATTGGCATTATCGAATACACAAGCAAATGTGAGTTGTATTAAAACCACAGATGCATTAATTTATTAGAGAAAGTGCCAGCACGGAACGAGCATACGTTGCATGCAGTGACGACGCGAGCGTGAATACGCAACGTCATTGACGCAACAGCTGAAGGGAGCAAAGATGGCCTGGTTTTCGTGCATGGTGTTTTAAACAACTCGTCTTTTGAGAAATGTTTCCACGGTAGAGTATTAACAACAGGAGGCCCGTACCTAACAGAAACCTACGTTGGTACAGTGACAAGAAAGGGACGGTCAAGTTTAACAGCAAACAAACCGAGCCAGTTTTTCGGCTTCTTCCCACACGTGGCAGCCGCTTTTATGAGACGTGCAACGGCGTGATACAAGCACAGGTAGAGCCGGTCGTAGAGACCACCGCTGGTAAAGTTGCTGTCCGACCGCTTTTTCACTTCGCGGTCCAATTTGCAAGCGCTCATGAGGACGGAGATTGCGTCAGTGCGCAGTCTGAGGTCAAAGGTGAAAACCTGCATCGTGTCCACGCCGAACCTGCCACATGTAATTAAGTTTGTTGGTCAGGCCAGTTTCACGCAGCGCACGAATGCGTGGGCGGATTGTGTTGCAGTAAAAAAGAAACGAAGCGAGGCGACTGAAACAGACAACATAACAGCCCAGATACCCGCGACAAACACACACACACACAAATATACGGATCTTTTTCGAAATTTGATGATCAGCATCAAACGCCAGCACAGGTAAAACGGAGTACCATATCGGTTACGAAGCAACATATGTTATTGTCTGTGGGTCTGCAACATATTATTATCATATATTACATATTATACAACATAGTATATTCAAGCCCGTAGCCACGGGGGGCATTCAGGGGCAGTATCCCGCAAATTTTTTTTGTGCCTCCGAAAATTTTGTTGTGCCCAGAAAAATTTGTCAAAAACAAAAATCTAGCCCCCTAAAAATATTTTTTGCCCCCCACCCAAACCTTAAAACCTGGCTACGGGCTGATTATATTATACAACATATAGTGGCACCGCAACATTTTATTGCTTGTGGCGCTGTAAACCGTCGAGGACAGTAAACTGACTTACATGGGATTGAGATTCGCAACTGCTAGTGTTTGCTTTATAAGATCAAGAGGTAAGTTAAACTCAATCGAGGATATAAGCATCAGGAGCAACATGTTGCATCTCTCTTTGTCTTTGTACCTGTAACGCACAAGAAGGAAATAGTCTTGAATACTTCTTATAACTAACGGTTAATATACAGTTAAGATATCGCACTGAAGAACTAGAGGTCAGTGCAAGCCCGCCACAATAGCAGTAATATTTCCGATTTTTTTACCTAGTTCAGACATGGATGTACTGCAAAAAATTTATACATCATCTAGAAATTGGAAGTTTTGTTCATAAATACGCATATGACACAGGGGCGGATCAAGCCAGTAAGTTTAGCGGGGCGATTTCAGTAATATTTGGCAGTTAAGTCTTATTACGGGTTCACTGCTCTAAGACAGATGAAGTATACTTCACAACACAGCTGTGACAAAACAATGAACGACAGAATGTTCTTGTATCGCGAATGTTGTTTTCGGGATTGTAAAAAATCACGGTGAAAAAAGTGACTTTTTTAGGTTTTAGGGGGGGGGGGCGATCGCCCCAGTCGGCCCGCCCTGGATCCGCCCCTGATATGACATAAAGTGGCCGTGCTGGCTACATCCTCCTGAAACTTATCAAATCTTGACAAACGTCATTCCGTTCCAAACATCACAAAGTAATGCTTTTAATGCTTTTTCAACCAGCAATTTAGCCGTTTTCTGCCCAGGCGTGCTTTTCTTTTGAAGACGCGAACAAATGTACAATCAGTTTGCCTTACGTAAAAGATAAGTGATAGCGTAAGACATGGCTTCTTTTCAGGTGTATTGATTGCCACATGACTGCACTTGCAGTAGATTCAATGCAAGGCTTCTACGTAAATGTGTCCGCAGCATCGCCTTCCCATGTTACCTCCTGATATTGCAAAAAGTGCTGTATAAATGACGCGACCGGTCTGTCCAACGGTATAATTGGTAAAGCTACTACCAGGAAATGCGCAAAATTAATCAAGCCCAAACCCTCAATCCAAAAACAAAAATCAAGCATGAAACAGGAACAAAACTTTTGCTATAGAAAGTGTCAAAATTTTACCTTTTGCCAAAATGCTAAACACTTGCCAAAAACGCTAGCTTGTTGTACTGTCCACAGTGTCCAGCGTGAGAAACTAGTGCTGACAAATTTCTAACGCATAATTAAATCAAAAATGCATTTTAATCTTTACGTACGTCACAATGAACAGTTAACATGTAAGAAGTTAAGGAGTCATTTAATCAATTACAGGGAAACTAATCAAAAGCGATGCGAACTATTGGCAATAAACATCTGTATACAGCATCAACTTAGCTTTATCATATGACAAACAATGCTTTGACCACGTCTGGGTACTTTAAAGACTGATCAAAGTTGACAGGTTGGCAGTGAAAGTGCCAACATTTGAAGTTGGCACTTCTTTCATTTGGTTGGAACTTACATATTTTGTATTTCACGGAAACAGGAACGGAAATACCTTCAACGATTTTTCGTTTTAATAAATTTGATCATTTGTTTGGTTTTGCACAAGCAGTGGAATTTCCGTGCTTGGGTTTTTGAATATGTTAAATTCAAACGCATACCTTCATTTTGTTTTGTACGAATAAAGTCCTCGAATTAACAATATTTTCGTATTATTCGTGATACAAAAATGTATTGCAATTATTTAAAACCACGGTAACGTCATAAGAAAATGGCGGTAACAGATCAAACATGAATGATTTTTAAAAATATTCTCATCAAGAAATGCATACTCTAATGCTGTTGAGTTGACGACATATAACCATATTTCATTATTGGAGAATTCACTATTTCCTTTAGAGGACAGCTGCCTAAATCTTTCAAGAATCAGGCTCAAAGTTAGTTTTTATTTTTTGATCCAGGTGCAAGTGATACGTACTGCCATTTTTGTTTATAGCTTTGGTTCTTGAGAAATGTGAGCGCGATATCTTAATTAACTTAAATTAAACTTGCAATCACTCGCCCAACTGCTGACATGTTTACATCAACAGAATCTGGCAACACTGAGACGATAAAAATGTTAAAATATTATCTAAACAGAATATTCAATAACCATAAAATTTGTGCTTGCAATCGCTTGAACTCAACATTGTCAAAGTTTTTTCTCAACTCAATATTGGCAAATGTCTGGCAAACAAATCGGTGCCGTGTCGATGTATTAGCCTCGCATTTTTCAGAAAGCTCGGTTAGTTCATGAATCAATAGGAAAAGACCGTACTTTGCCTTGTCTACAGATACAGGTTCGTCAAGCCAGTTAAAATTAACGCAATGGTAAATAGACAGAGGGCAAGTCAAACACTGAGGCTTAAATAAGTTTCGCTACTTTCACAAAGAGTCGGACTGCCAATCAGCAAAGACTGAGTGAAAGAATCGCTTGTGTATTCAAAGCAACTAGCAAGAGCGCTATCACCTTGTTTACAGAACAAACCGTAGTAGAAGCTCCTTTTGTGGAGTTACCCCGATAACTTAGTCCTATTTCTCTTCGAATTTTTTTCTCGTCTTATACAAAAGCTCAGATGCTTTATTCTATAAACAAACCACCGCTAAAGCAGTGTTGATGAAACACGCGTGGTGGTGTGGGCAATACTTAACAAATGCATCAAAGGCGTGTAAAATAACCTCATAATTTTTTCTCACCATCGACTTAAAAACTCAGTGATATACAACGCCATGTTGAAACGAAAAAATGCAGTTGAAACAAATTACCAACAGAACGTGTTAAACGATGGAAAAAAACAAAGATCATTTTGTTTTTTCCTGCAGATAAATAGCATGATTGTTTTGCGGTGTGGCTTACCTGTATTCAACCAGCTTTACCAGACAGTCATCACGGATATGTTGACATTTGCTACCTTTAGTGGTACTAGAACGTATTTGGATATCTTGTTGGAAATTCCTAGCCAGAAAAAGAAGTCTTCTCTTGTCATTTTCTGAAATTTAACCCAGAAAATACGAACGTTGACGTGAACTAGCAAGAACGCAACGGCGGAGTGAAGCCAACGGTCACTAAGCGCAGATATCAACTATACCATGAAGAGCACTCTTACCGCTATTGTGAGGTTCGTTGTGAGAGAAGCTTGCTGCAAACTTGCTCGCACGACATCCGTGCACACTTTTGCTCTTCGAAATTCTCGCAATTTCAAGTGGCCTTTCGTTTAGCTTGCGCCTCTGCACGAAGCAAACGCTTAAAAATCACAAAGGTTTGTGCACAAAGTCTTGTTTGCACATTATGGCTCAGCGAAGTTTTACGGCGGGCAAAAAATCAATCAGTGAAAGCAGAAAACATCTCGTCTGGCCACGCGTAGCAGAATTGGACTTGGCGTTTCGGAGCGGACGATCGAAAATGGAAAACGCAGAAATTGTTTTGAGTACCGCGAGCACACGACAAACTAAGGACATGAATGCAGCAAACATCACTGATTTCCGGCTACCCAGAAGACAAAAGTTGTGCAGACCTTGACAAGATTTGTTGGTTTCTCATACACCGCCATGAGCAACCGAAAAAAAGGAGATCGGTATTAACACAGTTAGCACAAGTTGTTATCACGTTTCGATGATGAAGGTTAAACCATAACGTTAAACCACATCTACAAGTGAAATATATCTGTTTAACTGCAGCGAAAATCATTCTAAGCGGGAGTGTAGCTGCAGTTGTGGTACAACTACTCTTATTGTTTATGGTGTTTTCTGCGATACAAGGTAAGACACCAAGAATAGTGGCGCTTTAGCCAAATAGGGGCTCTACATCAATGGCTTCAAGGTTCTCAAGTATCTACAATACGATCAGCACGGTTGGATAATTGCATTATGTTCGATTAACCAATGACTACAATGCTCGGCATTTCGCTTGCAGCTGCATATTGCACGCTTGCTCAGCTGCTTGGTCGCCTCTAATACTGATTTACTGTATCTGCAGGTCGTTTCTTCCCAGTTTCTTCGTTTTACTACACGAGTGTGTGTTTATTACTGACTGCACATATGCAACCGTGTAACACTCATTGTATCGGATAATGGAAATCAAACAAAGCCTTGAGGCCGTTGGGTAATACAGCAGTAACAGAAATAAAAAAATTCACCACAGGACGATTGCATAAAGCTGACTCCTGGAAGAATTGCTGAACTTGCAACCGTTCTGCAGATGTTACCAGTCTTCCGTCCAGCATCCAAACGTTAGGCAGGCAATCGATAACATGCATTCGGTAATAAGTATCCTGTGTTTACAAACACGAAAGGTAAAATATCAACTCGCATCTGGAAATATTTCACAAAACACGTTTCGATCTTACATTCTCAAGCTCAGGATTCCCATGTAAACGCAGGTCGAGGATATGCACACTCTGCAACTGAGCGAGCTCTTTCCAAGGAATAAAGTTATTAGACAAGTCCAGCATGCCCAAGGCGAATATCTTGGGAAATCCATCAAGACAACTTATCTGGCAACAAAGTACTTTGTCTTTAAGCAGTAATTACAAAATGCGGATCATGTCCACAGGAAGAAAAATAGTAAAAAGTAGTTGTGGCTCTGATGAGAAACAGAAGCGTTGGTCCGCAACGGGTGATGCGTTATAGGTGGTGGTTGTGACACCTCATATGACAGCACTTACATTAACTTCAATTGCAACACCAAATTCGTGGTACAGATACTCACGTATAAATTTATTGCTATCAATTACATTCGATTTCAATTGACTCCATCACTAGAGAAACTCCTTGCTACTGACCTTGTGAGTGAAAATGCATGAACTGAAGCATTCTGTCAGTACAAGTATTACAACTTTATTCCAGCATTTGTTTAGAAAAATTGGACGCTTACTTGTAACGCAACACGAAACACAAGCTCCATGATACTGTAACTCATGAACGCACGAAAATGGCAGTTTTTTCGGACAAAAGCTCTATGCAGCATTAGGCGTTCGCAAAGAGAAACCAAAATCTTTTATATGGAAAAGACAAACGCAATCGTCAACAAAAACCGAAGTCAAAAATCGATTAAAAATTTTACTGTTCACATCATCTACACTAGGGGTCGCCAAACTACGACCCCTGCGCCAAATCTGGCCCGCAAAGCCATTTCATCTGGCCCCAAAGACACTTCATCAAGAATGAAAATATGACATATTTACAAAAAAATATGTTGATTTAGTAGAATGTAACATATCCCGAAACAATGATATTACCTAAGACGGCCACGTGAATGGCAGTTGGCCAAGTAGTACTGCGCTGCGGGCTGGCCAAACCTTAACTGATATGTTGCCGTAATCTGTGGTCTTTGTTAATATTAGGTACGTCCTATCAGAAGCCAGATTTTCCTACTATGCTCATTTCTAAAATCAAAGAAAAAATATCACCATTTTTTAATAAACGTACTTTTATTATTGAACAACACTGATGTTTAGCCATTCTTTTATTATGACCGGGAGTTTATGGTCGGTCCTCTAACTGTTGTGTAACAGCTTATGCGGCCATTGGACAAAAATGCTTGGAGACCCCTGATCTACATTCCATTTCAAATTCAAGAATTCTGAACTGATAGCAAATTAGGCAGCTGTCGATCGTGCCAATACGTATGTACGTATAATTATTTTCCTGAGCAGGCGTCAGGACTCCTTGGTATTAAATTGACTTGACAAATAATTTTCGTTAGCGAACATTGTCTTAATATCTTCTTAGTGCAGCAGAATTCATTTTTAAAATACGCCTTGCAAATCGGCAGTTCGTTTCTTGCTGTAAATGAGAACGATCAACCTACTTTAGAACAATGGTGGGCAAATCGTGGCCGCGAAACCTAAAGCCATCGCCCTCCAAGGTTTGCTGATAATGGCCAGAGAACCCAAAGCAAACGGCCTCCTCCACTGAAAACTCACGCGATAAAAAGTATTGAGAATGGCCGCAGGGGAAAAATGGGCAAAACGCTTGGAACATGGTAAAACCCGCTTAAAATCGTGTGAAGACTTTTTTATAGTCGTTCGTTCTCAGCCGCAAGAAAAAGTGGCGAAAAAGTCGGGTAGATCCGGGCAACAAGTTTTTTCCAGCGCTAGTTTAGCAGGAAATATTCGTTAGCTTTGCTGCCGAACAGGGTTAGTAGAAATAAAGTCTCGTTAATCAAGAAGAGTTTGAGTAGCGCATTTTCACTTCCAACAAGCTAAATGTTTGGCACTTGACAATTAATCGAGTTGCACTTTCACAGAGCACCAATGATTAAACGAAGCCTGTAAAAAATACTGACCAATCAGAATTCCAGTAGAAAAATATGCTTAGGAAGTGTCACTGCAGAATTACCTTATTGTTGCACAGATTGATACTCCAAAGATGTTTGCAGGATTCAAAATTCTCAAATTCTTCCAAGCAATTGTTACTTAAGTCAAGACTCTGAATGTTGATGCATTGCTCTAAACCTTCCACAGATCCTGTTTGCATTGTATGAAAGAATGAGTTTGTTTTTCTTTTATTTTCAAGTTAAGTCAAACAGACAAAATATATGTGTGTGCATTAATGTAAAGTTTACATTGAGAGTTATCAAATGATTGGTTTATTTGAATGTTTTGGAGAGGAACACTTGACATGCTTGCTCGATGAAACTTTCAAAAATACATCAATTGTACTGAAAAAATAACATAAATGCCATTAAATTACTAATTTACTTTAAAAATATGAAGAAATCGTTTGACATTTACTTGACGTTTCCAACCTACCATTACTAACTAACCAAACCTGTTCACTTTTTGCATCATTTGTTACAATGCATTAGCAGAAAAAAGGCTGTTTTCTGTCCTTCATATTCAAAGCTTAATGGCAAGATGTTTTAGCATATAACATGAGATACCCAAAATGAAAATGATGTTCTACCTGGAGTTAAAATGAATAGCTACAAAAAAGACATTGTTGTTAAAATCAGTATAATCATTTTTTAATTCCTTGTACATTTCTAATTATTGTTCAGGAAAAATATATTGTATAACATGTTATGTAGGTAGTTTTGATGCATTTCACATTTTGGTCTTCAAGGTTGCTTCACTAAGCTCCAAATCCACCAGCAGCAATAGTGACATTAGATTTTAATAAGTTAAGTTTGCATCAGCCATTCAGCTCATCAACCAGAGTTGAAATACATAGCAAAGTAAAAAATCATCGATTCATCAAAGCTGTGAACATTTTTACCCATTCTTTGTTTTACACATATGAAAAATGCTGGTAAAACTGGCTTGACATCTTGAAGACCAACTGCATACATAGTGTAAAAGACAATCAACAACACATTAAACCAGCTATGTTCAACCCACGAGCCACATGCGGCCAGTTGAAGATTTTGTGCGGCCCAATTTAGGTTTTTCACTGTAGTATAAGTAGCCTACATATTGACAACCTCTCCATATTTTGATAATCTTAAATTTGACAGTTTGATGCATGTGATCCTCAGTGCCACTTTATCATGTTTGTACGCCATGCTGGGAGATTTCCATATGTCCATTGACACCATGGCGCAGAACTTTTTACTACTTTTCTTATTTCTACCCTTGCTCCATTGCCACTAAACGTGCCTATGATATCACACTTACGGAGTGGTTAAAGGTGCCAAAGAGATGTTACCATTGCAGTTAAGATTCAAACAGCTTCAGTACATTAGCTGAAACTAAATTTAGCTTGCTAAGATCAAAGTAAATCATTCAATGTGCAGCCCTGATTAAGATAATAACATAATTTTTGACTCAGTAGGCAATTTCGGTTGGACAGAGCTGCATTAAACGAAGCAAAGCACAAAAGATGAATTCTTATACCCACACAACACAAACTGTGGTGAATCTGTCATTACCCTGTCACGTTGTGGCGCCCGCAGTTTTACAATCCTTAATTGTGCCTCTGTTTTGCCCCGTGGCTGTTGTGTTGTGCTTGCAAGATCTTCATTGCAGTACTGCAAAGTGTTCTTTTAGTGAAGCATGCCTGTTATGGGAAGCAGTTGATAAGCTAGGTTGTTGTACTCATTTGCTGTTTCACGCAAGGGCTTTATTTGCTCTTCTGTTCTTTTCATGCAGGGGACTTTGGTGCAGTGTCTTTAGTGAATTAAAGCCTGCTTTTCCATAGGAAGTGTTTCAGTGGGATTTGCAGGCAAGAGCATTACACAAATCACAGTATCAAAAATAATTATAAAAATTGAGCACAGTGTGCATGCCCATGAAGCAAGCACCTGATTAGGACACCTTCCATGTCTGCATAAGTGCTTGATGAGTTGGTAGTGTAAAACATGGTCACATAAAACATTGTACAGCCTTTTTTCCAAGATGTATGTCACACATGGAAATAATATTGACCAAATGTCAATCATTTTAACATAGATTCACCTATTCCAAGTGATGATAAGTCAAGATGGAGTGCTTTTGACAGAGGTTCTTTGGTCCTTTGACACAGTATCTGCACAAAATGACTGATTTTGTGTAAAGAAGGAACGAATGGAAATAAACATAACATCACTTGATAAATTTTAATTTACTCTAAAAGTAGCAGTTTAACTTTTAATAATTTATACTTACGCAACATTGAAATTTATTATCGGAAATTTAGTATGCCTTTCTTAAATTGCTTGAACATAAATTCTGAGCTAATTTAATAAGCATGAATGTGAAGGCTACATTTATGTCATCTGAGGTGAACAAACATTCTATTTTCTAATAAAACTTTCTTGCATTACCTTGTAGAACTATTTAGAGACTGGTCAATCTAACTAGGAGGAGAATAATAGCATTAAAATATGTTAGAAAAATGTTTTGTAAAGCATTTTTGCAATTTAGTTTCAGTGATGAAATTATAGGACAGGAATAGGCATATGCCTCATAAGAAAATCGGATGGGAAAATTTTTCCAACATTCTTCAAATTTCAATGCATTTCCACATTTTCAAGTGAAAACGAGGTTAAGTATCCTCTTTCCAATGTTCCTTTCAACGTATCTTTTTTCGTACCATAACATCATTAATCAGGGATTTTCACAGAGTGTTGGTGTAAAGCTGTAACTTGCAAAGATCCATGGGTTTTATCTAGGCAGTGTTTTGAGCTCCTGGACATGTTCTTGTAGCTTGCAAAATATGCCTCTACTTGCTTTACTTGCTTATATCTAGTAGTCCTTATTGCTTAAGCTTAATGTTACTGAGTATTCTGTGGTTTTAACATTATCTTGCTATGCAAAAAAGGTTTTGGGATGGTTTTACTTCTGCTACTTTGACTTGTTTACGGCCTGTGACCAGTCACAACCATTCATAAGCCCACCATGTGGCTGCGTCAATGTGTTTTTATAAGTACGTTATACCACTCTTTTGTCACTATGCTTTTGATAGTTTGTTTTGCATAGTTACTCCACGAAGGCATTTATCTATCCTTGGCAAGATGGGCAGCTGATTATGCATTCTTCAACTATTTATTTTTATCAGGTTAGCTATACTGTTTGTGGGTTTTATTTAATTTAATAATTTCATGCATTTCACAAATCTTTAAATGCCTGTTCGGTTGGTGAAAGATATACTCTGTTAAGACCATAGTGTGTGACTCTTGGCTGACAAAAGATCCTTTTTGATAGATGGTCATTTTCTCTTTCTATGTTTTGTAGAACAGGTTAAATCCTATTTTTAGCAATCAATCCTATGATGCTAACTTTTCAAAAACATCAACTTTATACAAATGGACAGCTCTTTGATAAATTTAAAACAAATGCTTAATTCTACAAAAACACACAAAGGAGTAAATATTAACATGATTTTTAAAAATACTAAGAAGTAGAGTCTAACTTGAGTAGAAAAATACTTACTTCTATTTTTTATTTACATGTATATGAAAAAATATTGTGCAGTACTTACACTAAAAAACTAGAATGTTACAAAAAGAAAATGCAACTCCAAAAATGGTGCACTATTGAAATTCTTAAACTAACAATTGTTATCAACAGTATGAATCAGTAGAATTTGTTGTTAACTACTAGGCCACAGTTTTAACAATAATTAAAAAATCAATGAACATAGGAATTAAGAAAAAGAAGACAATGTCCAAATACAAGCAATGTATTTATTGCTCATATTCATACACAACAATCCTCATACTGCAACAAACACATTGTTGCAAAACATTAACTAATTGAATTTGCTTATATCACCTAGTCATCAAGCAAGAGTTTTGTTCAAAGTTTCAGTGTATGTTTAGCATTTTTGAGAGAACGAAACATTTTTATTATAAAACTTAGCACATGTAAAAAACATTTAATAATTTTTTAATTTGAAGAATATTGACTATTACAAAAAGCTAAGAAAAAACAAAAATCAGTTCACATTCAACTGCACTTTCACCAACATGCAAACACCATAAGTAACTTTACCAAGAAAAAACATAACTCCAACTTTTGGTTAGTAGATTTGCTAAAAATTAATTTTTTAGTATTTTGCCAAGAAACATTCTGTTCCTATGAGAAAGGCTTGTATACACTAATACATACCATTAGAATTTACTGCCTCAGGACACATTTAACTAATTCCTAATTTTGAAATTCAAATTGTGAAAATATATTTATCAAAATCAAATGTAAAATGTAATGAAAATGCTATCTATGACAGTAATGGCATGCCTTAGCCCATTGGCTACTATGGCCTACCAAGTCAAAATTAATGGCCCTTGAAACCGTAAATATTTGTAGTTAATTATCTTTTAATGGTATTGTGAGGAGTAAAAGATTATTATACTAGAACAGGATATTCTGGATGATATAACAAGATTATTTTACTAAAGAACAAATAAATTTCATACCACAGAATCAATACCTAAGTACACAAAAATGGAAATGACAAATTTTTGCACAAAACACAAGATAATGACTCAAAAAATCATACACACTTATGAACCATATGAATGGCCTACAAGTAGTCTTATTTTACTTATTCATCACTAAAAAATATAATAGATGCAAGATAAAACTTTTATATGTTACTGGCATGTTTTCTTTGGTATAATAAAGTAGCACAGACAATTACAATATGAATAATTTGTGTTTTTTTCTATGTACATTTCTTTACATATGAATAACAAATCTTTATTTTTCACATATGTTTCACCTGGTTCAATTACCTTTTTTCTTAAACATTGTGTTAACTGTTGATAAATACTATTCTTATGCAAACCATCAACTGCATATTAAATTTAATCATGCTTTCTTCATCATGATCTATTTGTTCAGTATTGCTTTTGTCTCATGCTATGTGCTTCTACTACCTGCATTCTCGTTGTACTATCATCATTGATACATCATGAGTACATGACATTCTGATTCTTAACCTGCTTTTTACCACTCATTTTCTTATCCATGTGACTCATCTATATATTTCTCAACTCTTCGTGTAATGGTTGCTTGAATATTTGAATGTTTTGAAAACCTTGTTGTGTGGTTGTCGACATGTGCTTTGCCTTTTTTCTCTTTCTTGTAAGAGAAGTAGAAACACTTAAAGTGCTTAAGCAAGAAGTCATTACAAAACCTGTGGTTGTGTAAAATCAGTTAAAGCTTAGATCTAATCTGCATCAGTGAAAAAAAAACTATTCTGACAAAATTCATACATTCCAATGGTAATTCAAAAAATTTCTATGATCCTAACCACTACAAAATTTATATCTGAATTGTCAAGCCACCAACACATTGTGTTTCAACATAGAAATTTACCTACGTAACAATGTAAAATCTGCAAGTCAAAGTTAATATAACACAATCAATTGAAATATTACACTAGTCCTTACAGGCCAGTTTATGAAATATAGGAGACATACCTAATTTTGACACAGTGCACTAAAATAGCTAAGTAGTTTTACTACACACTACACAGTACAGTAATAAACTTACAAAAAAAAGACTACCTTGTTTGTTATCTTCATGGTTCTCTACGACTATGTCGTCATAAACAAGGTAAAAAAATCTTCATTTGACTCAACACTGATTCGCAGATGTTACTTCGGTAATTATGGTTTCACACAGGCATGCTGACAGTGACAAGTTGTTGCTATCATCAACACAGAATTTAACATAACGAAATGGGCAAAAATTGAAGCTAGTGATGCGAACTGATGGATTTGACACACACTTCTGAAACTTCTAAACACATTTCAATTGAAAAATGATGGAAAATAATGCAGATACTTTTCACAAAACACTGAACTCAAAACCGAAACTAGCTAAGCAATGTTTTATGGGACAAGAGCTCCTGAATGTGCATTGGAGAAGCATTCCGACTACAGCGCCGAGGCCCGTAAAATCATTGTCAAACTGAACAAAATTTGCCTGAACAGTGTGGTCACTCAATATGGAGACCAATTGTACATACAAAAAAAACGGAATCATTACCGGTGATAACCACTCAGTCTCATTGGCCAACATTGCTGTGCATTACATCCTACAGCCGATTGCGGATGTGCTAAATGAGGCAGAACTTTTCCGTA
>JGI24158J21664_10003120_pt1 | contig 20591 bp, 16 predicted proteins | sample Ectturendosymbi3_FD_21664 | JGI IMG/M metagenome (IMG submission 21664) | reverse complement strand
CATAGGGATCATAAATTGTTTTTCCATTAGAGATAAGTGGGAAGTTACAGGATTTGCCCGAATTCCAGTAGCGGTTGATAAGTTTCCAATAGAAAGGGTTTACCTGGGGAAATGGAGTTAAGTTTCTGCAGGATGGAATCTCTGTTGTGGGATTTAGCAACACGAATTTTTCTTTGTAATAAGTTTCTCAGCTTGTATTTAATTTTACATCTGACATTGTTTGTCTTGCGCCATCGGGAAAAAACTTTGCTCCGCTGTCTGATAAGACGTTTCAGATCATTGGTCATCCAAGGTTTGTCATGTTTGCGGAGGTGTCTGACTGTTTGTGTTGGAATGTGCAGTTCAGCACATTGATTTATAACATCGGTATGTTATCGAGAGGTATATCAATGTTAGATGAGTTTGCAACAATAAAATCCCAGGGTATGGAGAGCAATGCAGAATTTAGGTCTTCAAAATCAGCTGCTGAGTAGTCCCAAACTGTAGGTGAGTTAAGCATGTGATAATCGGAGGGTGAGTTGAAACGAAGATCAAGATAAATTGGGCAGTGGTCAAGATTAAAAATGGATGATAAGACATTACTACTAAACGCAAAACTAGGTTTGTTGGTTAGGAACCAGTCTAAAGTATGATTACGGCGTGTAGGATTCTGTATGAGCTGCTGAAATCCGTAGGAGTTCATAATACGGACAAAGGTAGAGTGCAATTGTATGGTTTTGTCTATAGTCAGGTCATTGAAATCACCTGTAACAATCACAATATGATCAGGGTCATTAAGAACTAAGTTTAGAGCGTTACTAAAAGCATCTGCGAATTGCTGACGAGACTGGGCATTTGTGTTAGGTGGCTGGTAGCATACAGTAAAGCATGAATGAAATAGATTTTAAGACACATCTCCAACCACAAAACTTCGACATTGGGACTTTCCAAATCAAGTCTACGAATGCAATAAATATTCGACTTAACAAAAGCCAAAACGCCGCCTCCACTCCTATTGCGATCAAGCCTGTGAGGCTCACTGTAACAAGGCAATGAAATATCTGTAATCAGTATTGAGCTGTCGAGCCATGTTTCAGACATAGCAATTACATCAAATGCATATTCGCTGGATAATACAGAAATTTCGTCAAGTTTTCTGGAATTATTGTTAGCAAAAAGGCTGCGGACATTCAGGTGACAGATAGAAAACTTTCTCAGAGATTCCATTTGTTCAGTTATCAGTTCGGTAAAACCAGCTCACCATTCGCATATAAACAGTAGTCGGAATCAGTGATTCTCCATTGGATTCTTTTGCCCGCTGCCTAAAGGGATGATGCTTGTTTCATGAGTGACGTACGCTGTCGCTGCACAGACAACGACAGGCGCTTCGTAATGTTGCATTTAAACTGTCTAGCTCTTGGAGCTAACTTCAAAATATTAAATGATTTTTCATTTTACAGTGCTTTACCACAATTGGTGGGCTAGAGTGTGTACTGTTAGTTGAAGAATGCGTGGCATCGACACGTCTTGGCAAACGATGAACATTTGCAAAATGCATTCTGTCGATTTCAGATTGTGGAAATTTCAGATCATTTACTAAAAACGATCTCACAACACTTTCACTTTCGTCAGAGTTTTCAGTGTTTGAGCTTATCTTCAAACAATGAAAGAGAACATTGAATTCTTTTGAGCGTAGTTCATTCAAAATGCCAGACTTACGTTTTTCTTCTTTGAAACTATCAATTTCATCACGAAACTTTGTCAGATCGGTTTCCAAGCTTAAAAGCTTCTCATGAGCATTTTCTAGACTAGTTTCTGCTACGAAAAGGCGCTGCTTGAGGTCATTTTCAATCAGTGCTAGTCGGTCGGTGAGGCGCTTTTCAACTGATTGAATGAGCTTGAAAAGTTCGAGAAGTGACGGTCCCTCGCCTGCCTCGGGAACTTGGCTGCGCAAACGCGTTGACAAACTATCCATTGATTGAAAAACGATTATGACAAAAGAAAAAAAAATACCAGCAAATACTGAACTAACAAACTGCACACGCGGTTATGCTCCCTCGGTGCAAAAGACAGTTTGACACAAGCCAGGTCTCACGTTCAGAAAACAGTCACGAGTTAGGAAAGGTCACTTCAAAATGTGAAAAGGTACAACCACTATATGAGAATGCCCCGATTGGAAAAAGAAGCGTGGATAGTCTCACGAGAACTGACACGCAAAAAAAAGCAGTAACTGAAAATGTCAAAAAACAGTACGATAAGCGTAGCATAAAGTTTACTCATGAATTAAAGTCGCAAACCAATAACCACGGCTGAGCTACCACGTAAAGTGCAACTGCGGGAATAATTTCGCATGCAGTTAGCAGTGGCTTATGCTCTGGGTGTGCAAGTGTGTGCGGGGTACACCCTGTGAAACAGAACAAGACGTGACATTTTCCAGATGGGCGAGCAAGGGAAAATAACAAAAAGGCTGGAAAGATAATTTTGTACTTTCCAGCACGCGGCATTCCAGGCGCACACCGTATGTACTCGACTGCTCTCGTGCTTTTGCAGTTGTGAGCAGCTCTGTTCCAAGGCTGAGTGAGTTTTACTCCCCTGTTTGTTTATATCTACCAACGCCGGGTGTGCGACATTCCAGGCGCACACCTGCAGGGCTCGAAACCTCGTAATCTCCATGTCATTCACGCAGAACCGCAGTGTGTTTCTGCAGCTGTGAACCTGCGCTGTTCTAGGACTGAGTGTATTTCCCCCCTTGTTGTTTCGATATGACAACCCTGGTTTTGCGCTTTTCCATGCGCACACCTGGGCTCGACTGCGAATATTCAAAGAGACATCCGTGCAGACTGTTTTTGCAGTTGTACAGTGCGCTGTTGCAGAGGTGAATGTGTTTCTCTCGTCGGGTTTAACTTGCAGTCTGATATTTTTGCAGTTATGATTGCTTGGTCGTAGCTTTGAGCAGTTGAGTGTATTTTAGACCTGCATTTTAAGTTGGAGCGCTGAAAGGTTAATGTCAATACAATGGTGTATTAACACCTTCGGTTTCGATTGACGCATATATGCGTCGTACGTTCAAATGTATAGGGTGCTGAATGATGCATATATGAGTATGCGTCATTTAATCGAATAGGTCGGGTGTGGACTGAGGCATGTAATTGCCAACGCGATAACGTTTTCCGTACTTGTTTGTTTGCCACGGAAATTTCTACAAATTTTCTTCGTACCTCGACACATTAATCCTACAAAGTTGATATACATTGAACAAAATTGTTTGAGTTATGAAGTTTGATAGCAAACCATCTTGCTAGGCCTAGGCTACTAGACATTTTCAAAAAATTAAGGGGAAAAAAGTTGCATCGCAACACGCAATAACACTTTTTGTACTCATTTGGTTCCAACAAAAATTTACAGTAATGTTCTCTATATTTACCCGCATAATCGTTCAAAATATTTATTAGTATGAGCAACAACTTTTTTCGTAATGCATTTTGTTAGCCAGCAAAGCAAGTGTACGAGCAGGCAAATGTTCAGAGGTGCGAAGGATTTTTGCCCCCAAATTTTGCAAACTCGTCCGAAAAAACTCCACAAAATTATCCCCCAAAAAGAAAAAAGCGTCTGCATTTGATTTTTGGCGCAATTTTTTCAAATCAAAGCATATCAAGGACAATTTTGCCCCAATTTCCCCAAACTTGACGGAATTTCCCCAAACTCGACCAAGAAAAATCCAAAAATCACCTCCAAAATTAAAAAGAACGTCTGCATCTGATTTTGGGCATGATTTGTTTCAAATCAAAGCACATCAAATGATTTCGCAAAGGATTTCACACTTTATTCACCAGATTTCCCTGGATTTTGCCAAGATTTCAAGGGAATGTGCCCGGATTTTCACCAGATCAAAACATTCGGGGGTGCGCTTGTACCCCATGCACCCCCGCCTACTACACAAAGTGGCCAGAAACATTTTGCTTAGCCTAGGCTTGAACACTATATGCGTCAAACTTATCTCCTCACAATTGTTACGTGGATACGCATGACTTTTTTTAGTTGTATTTGTGCACAGAAAATTTCCGCATATAATCTTTGTACCTATGCGCATCATCTCTGAAAATTTGAAGTAATTCTAATGAACACCTTCGTAGTTAAGTACTTTCGTTTCGTAACTGCAGACGTGCGAAGGCTACGAAATTTATCCTATTCAGCAGGTTTGAGCAGTAGTCCTGTAAAACACAATAACTAGCTTAAATCTAAAGTTTTTAGAACTGAAATCTACAAGAATGATCTTCAGGTTGTTATGCATTTTGCCTGAAAATTTGAATTGAATGCATCACGAAATTTGCGAGTAAACATTTTTTGAATCGAGCAACAGGACTCTGTTCCCAGCGCATCGGACTAATTGTTCACGTACGTGGCCGGCAACGCGCTAATTTGGGTTCATTAGTTGTTGAGTAGAACGCAATAACTTTTAATGTGTTTGGTATCTTGGAATCAAATTTTAGACGAATGTTCATCATGCGACAGTGCATCTTACCTGAAAACATAGGGACCAATCGGGGATGTACTTTTTGAGTTATTCAATTTTGAGTATAGGTGTTGGATGAAAACAACCTGAAAACCGTTCTGCACCAGCTGAACAATTGCGTGGAATTCACAACACACAGAAGGTGTTAAGTTGCAGAACAATGAATGAGAAGAAAGCGTGTATGATGATATGCATTGTGTCAAAAAACTTCGCCGAAACGTTGGAATTGACACGTGACTTTGACGTCGCAGTAGGACGTCACAAACACCGCACCCACCATACGCCACTGATAGGTGCAAGGAAGTCAGGATCCTGTTGTGCTGCCGAAAATCCTTGAGCTCGTGAACGGTTATTCCGAAGAGAAAAGCCAGAAAAGCAAGGTAAAATGTTCATGACAAAAGGAGGAAAACGAAGGCAAAACAAGGTGCTTTGGCAGAGCCGGATTAGAGGCCAGGGAGTCCCAGAGTAATTTTCATTGGAGGACCCCTGTAACGTATTTCATGACGTCATCGTTTATAAAATTTATGTTTTCGCTGATTCGCAACGTTCTCCTTTGTTTTTTCCAGTAGTCGATTATTATATGCCTGCCGTATTAACTCGATTGTTAGCCGCTTTAGATTGTAAGCCGCACGAAACGGTGCTAATTGACGCAAGCTGCCCATGGCTGTAAACTGCACTTGAACATAGGTTACCTAAGCCTCTGAGATGCATTCGCGTACTAGTACGTTTCCCGTATTAATGATGCTTGCACCACTAAAACTGCCTTCTGTTGATCATAATCCCACCTGTGACGGATGTGTACGTGATGCTGAAAAAAATCGAATGCGAAAGAATAATTTGGTCGACAAAACGTAGCCAAGGAAACACTGAGCGTCATCTATCCATTTCGATAAAGTAACAAAATAAAAAATGTATTCCGCCCCTGATTGTAATCCGCATGAAATGATGAAAAGAATTTATAAGCCGCGGCTTACAATCGAATAAATATGGTGTTTAGTTCAGTGCCTGCGCCACGTGGGACTTTGGTGTGCTTAACCCCCCAAACGAAGCTCCAAGTCACCCCAAATTTAAATATGAAGCACTATAAACTCGTTGAATTTTTGTCAAATTTGAATGTCAATCCCCCCTGCACAACGTAAAGCCCCCTATTGACGACTTTTTGGCGACGGTTCTCGCACAACTGCACATGCAGTTAGCTGCGAGAAGAGAGTGTATGATATAAACACTACAGTGTATTCTTACTAAGAAATAATATTTCGACAGGCTAGCGAGTGACTCGGCAAGAAACAACATTCACCCGAACAATAAGCAGAAACCAGAGATTACAACAAAAACACCAGAAAAATAACATGTTAATTTGGCCAGCCAGTCTGAGTGTAAAAGATTCTTCGAAACTTGTATCGTGATTTTCACCTACATTTTCAGGTGCTCTGATTAACGCCACACTGTTTTAACGTTGCTGCTTAGAAGCTTTGCTGAAAAAAAAGTTCCAGTCGCGGCGTTTTAGTTAACACAGGCAGATTCTTGCGCCGCTTTTTCTCCTTAGAAACTTTACCATTTTTAGCTCCTGATGGCACTACAGATTTCGGCATAGCGCTAGCTAAGCACTGCAATCCCGCTTTCTGCTACAAATCGATTGATCAAAAACATTTTCTGACGGAACACGCAATAACATCCAGTGTAAGTTAGTTAACTAGCTTCATATGTTTATGATGTAACTCAAGAATACTAGCAATCGGAAGAAAAGTGCGTTTCCAGCATGCGTCCCAATTTATGACGAAACAAACGTCGCAGTTCGGCTGCGGCTACCTCCAGACGGCACAAGAAGTTTCGGAATCATTGATACCAAACCTCAACCATATCAGAACTAACTTTGCTGATTAACCCACGCAAATAATATCGTTTTCGCGACATTTGTGCAGTAGGCGTGATGCACGAGTTGATAAATCCATGCCAAAAGAACGAGTATTAGGAAAAGTCACAAGAAAATTAAAATATATTTGCAGTGAATAAACCAAAAATATTATATTAACTAGTGGTTACTAAAGCTGGCAGAAAGCAAAATTTACAGAGAAATCATTAATGCTACTCAACGCAACATCGGAATTTAGAGTTGTATTCTTGTATCACTTTTGAATCACAACAATTTTTCAAACGAATATTTTAATCAAAACAAATAAATGTCATCATGGGGGGCCCCCTTAGAGCGGAGGGCCCGAGGCAATTGCCCCCGTTGCCCCTCCTCCTTACTCCGGCCCTGTGCACAGGTAACACGGAAAAGTGCAGAAAGGTGAGTTGAAAGAACAATAGTGATGACGTTGAAACGAGCCGACGTTTGACGAGAGAGAAGTGTGACTTCCTTGTCCACGATACTTGGATCGCATTACACTGCTTCTCCAAAAAGCTTCACTTTTCAAATGCATTGGTGTGAGGTGTTTTGTGGGTTTGCCGCAAAACCGTTTCTGCTTTTGCGAAACCATTGCTGCATGACGATTTCGACTCCAAGATGTCAGAAGCGGATGAAGATTCGTATAAACCAAAAGTGGCCAGCCAGTCAGAGACCAAGAGCCACATTTCTTATTGTGTTGCCGCAAAGAGCCGCATCACACACATGGACACACACCAGCATCACGCAATCTCTTCCTCACGCACATACCATTGATCAGCTTCGTTTACTGCAAATATCACACACCAGAATGATAACGACAAAATTTGCAAGCCGATTATTTTTATGGATGTTGCTCAGTAGGACCTCCGACTTTGAAGGTGAACCATTAGTACAAAAATGTTTCGTCTTATGCACAAATATATACAGTATTTACTTTGGAGCCGCATGAAATCGGCTAGATACCTTTGGTGCTTACGACCAAAGTTACACATTTGGGCAGCCTGTTGCTCAGAAAGCCAGATGGAGTTTCATTGTGTAGTTAGAGGAGTCTATTTAGCAATCATTGCTAACTTGTCCGAAAACAGAGTAGCGCAGTTAGTTTACGGTCACATCATGCCGCCCATTTCTGTAGCCTACTTGGTAATCGGTACTACGAGTAAAGCTTATACACATGCAAGACGTAGTGACAATGGTCGTTTGCCGCATGAAAAACAGCCACAACACAACTCGCTATGTTCGTTTGTACGGAGAGATTGCACAGTATTACCTGTTTTTTTAGGGAAAATGTCAGGTACCCGGTATGGACCTGTAGGGACTCGATTTCTCTGAGTCTAGGGACCCGATGATAATTTCCGCTGATTCTAGAGAGAAGTTTTTCAATTCTAAGGACCCAAATCAAGTCCCTAAAACACCTTAAAAAGCTACTATTCCCATACAGTCTATGCTTTTGCTGCAGTGTGTGATACTGTTAATTCAGTTAAACAGCAGTGTACAAGTATCAGAGTTTGATGAAAGATTTGATGTAAAGTTTTGGGCAATTGGGCTCAGTATGACAAGCGATACGCTTGTGGCAAAAAGTGAGTAAAGGCCTCAAGTTGAACGGCTGGATAAAAAAAAACTTACAGATAAAGAAAAAACTTATAATAACTGCTGATGTGAAACAAGAGCACATGACAATGATTTAAATGTAAGGAATCATTCTACAACTGCTCAGCACATCAAAAAATGTGCCTCCATTTTCATCTATGCGCAGTCTGTTTGATGTTGGTTGATGACTATACCACGCAGTCTGATGTCTGTTTGATGCTGGGTGATGGCTATACTATAGTCTACATGATAGTGAGCTGCAGATTTAGCCTACAAATTGCTGCGCATATTACTCGCCATTCTTGTTAAAATGATATTTGGACTACAGTGTTTTGGGCTGATTTGGGCTTATTTTATGAGGACATTGGGCTGTATTTTTAACCAGAATCTGGCAACACTGCAGCCAGGGTGTTCCCCTTGCCTGTTGTTGAACAACCTAGTTGCGTCATACGTTGCTTTGCTGGCATTTCCGCTAGCAAAGCAGAAACGTGCGAGCTCTGTACAGTGCAAGCTGTGCAGTATGCTGCAAGCTGTGGAGTATGCTGGATTCTTGTTGTGGACTTGTGCAGATGGGTTTTTCTTCAGGTTGAATAGGCCTACTTTGGCTAGGTAGGTGGTGTGGTTTGCTTGTGTGATGATTACTGCAACAGTTTGGACGAGTTTTCAAACGAGAATGCACGAAGCTCAATATCACTGACTTTAGTAGTGTTGAGCCTAGACTCACGTGCAAAGTAGCCTTGCAAAGTAGCCTAAAATGTGGAATGTTGGCAGCAGTCGAAAAACGGATGCTTCGTAACACGTTAGGGCCTGGATTGATTTAAAGATTCTATGTCAAAAGTGCTATCTATTACTTCTTGGTGAGTTGTGTAGGAAACCTTACGGTGCCAAAGGCCTTGAGGGCTGGGGTTTGGGAAGGTTTGGTTAATGGTTCTCACACCGCGAGCGCACCCCTGCTAATATGCAGTCCCGTAACTATCTTGAGGAAGCAACACGGTGGAAACCGTTAAAATCACACTAACGCGGTGGAAACCGTCTGGAAACCGATCAATACAGACTGATGCGGTGGAAACCGTTACCAGAAAATATGCCTTCTCCAGCCCTATACACTAACGTTGAAATTCCCTCCTCCAAACCACGTGCGTTTCCGCCACACCCAGTGCTCCCCACTAGCAAGTGCAAAAAAAACGCCACAAGACGTACTATGAGGTAAACGAGCTAAAGCCGCGCGCAAGTTCGTAACAAGTTGAATTGAAAAGATTTTGTCACGAGAAATATACTTAATGAATTCTTGTTCGTGCCCGATGCTGTCGACGTTCTAGTGTGCGTACTGCGCGTGCGTTGATTAATGTGATCAACTGCCAATCTGTTCAAGTGTTCGAAGTTTGAATGACTTGTGGTAGGCGACAACCGCTACGTGTGGTGAACCCCCACAGTTTTGGGCTGGTTGCGAGCCTAGTGAACACCCTAACAAAAATAACCACTGTACGCTACTGCGTTGGTCTTAGTCTTTATTTGCTAACATTTATAGGCGNTTTCAGATGCAAAATGTTATTAATCTAAGCATGTGCCATGCACCTGGAGATTAACAGTTCAGATATCAGCAAGGTTTATGCATGCGTATTTCGGCCAGTAAAAAGCCCAGTGCGCACCCTTCATAAGCATATTTCACTGCTCATGGTAAAGTTGATCAATTCGCGCTAATAAAAGAAAACGTTCATCACGGCGCACATGCTTTGACCGGGAGTCATGTTTGCTGCTTCGGTAATAATGTTTTCATAACTGAACGATAGGACTCATTATGATTACTTCAATTTTTTACATTTGCATTTCATTACGACATCTCTAAATAATCGCTGTCAATTAAGTGGCAATGATTTACGACCCAATTCCTTTTGCAAAGCTCGTTCAAAAAATTTTAGTTGGAAGCTACGAGCCAATTACGCGTATTTGCGGGAAAATACATATAATTAATTTGCACAATCTGCAAATGCTGTTCATGTTGTGAATTAGACTTAAAATGTTCCCCGAAATTTTGTTGTGCTCAAAAAAATTATTTTGAACATATGATAAAGACAAANATATTTCCCCCCTAAAATTTTTTTCCCCAAATGGCTGTGGAGTAAGAAAATTGATCGAATATTTACTCAAAAGTATCGGCAAGTCCAGTTTGTTAAAGTGCCGCAATGCTTGTTTTGATATCAGGAATTTTTTATCATGTTTGGAGGCAATTTTCCTCCAATCCCTCCACCTTCCTCTCCAGCCAAAGCCACATCCCTCACCCCATTCAAAATTCCTTTGAACAAAGATAAGAGATGACATTCGACCACAGATTAACAAACGTCACTGATCGGGTAGTTCGAGGTTTTTATTGCCCCTCCATTCAAAATCTAATACAAAAGGCCCAGCATGAAATCACGGTGAATAGTCAAAGCCTGCTTAATCTTGTTTCTCCTATCGTTCTTTCCTTAGTTGTACTCCAACGGCACATTACATCACCTCACATCTAGGCATTAGCAACAAATATTTCTTGCTATGCATCATGCCACTTTTTAACATTCAGTGGGACATTTTCATGAAGTGCCACAAGTTGGAGCCTGGTCATTAGGTTGGCTTATCAATATTTAATTTTGACGGTTGAAATGAAGAACCCGGAAAAGTTAGCTTTGCTCAGTTTCAGTAGAATTACTGTTTTTCGGTATAACGCAGTGGATTCGCAAAATTTTTTAAGCGAGATTCTTTAAGCGAGATAGCTGAGTTGCCATTTTAGCTGATTTGCTGCCAAATCTAGCATGACTTTCTCACTGTTAGCTGTAAAATTTTCTAGCAGTGAGCTGATTTTCTAGAAGAATTTTGAAAACCGTTTGGCAGGTTTAGCAGGTAACGAATTCCTTGCAAAAAATGTTTCAACAGTTTTTGGAAATGAAAACCTTACATCTTCTTCATCGTAATTAATTTATCTTCTTCAAAACGCGTTAAATTGGACAAAACCACACACAACCAGCCTTCAATCATTGGAAATTGTCATTATGACCAGGTTTTAAGGAAAATCTTAGGTAACCGTAATGGACCTGTAGGGACCCGATTTCCCTTATTCTAGGGATACGATTTTCTCTGATTCTAGGGACCCGATTTTCCATTCTAGGGACCCGAATCGGGTCCCTGAAATGCCTTAAAAAAAACTGATTATGACACAACGAAGCTGCTTCAAGCAGATAATTACGGCGTAATTATAAGTAATCAGATGGGTTGGTGAAGCTTCAAATGGTTTGCTTCTGTCACGTGCTTAGTGAGCGCATTAAGTAAAAAAATTATATTTGTAGGATATGTTTTTATGCCCCGACACATATGACATGTCCAACTGGTTCAATTGCGCCTGTGGCGGTAAGTAGTAATGCCTGGTAAAAAAACTCGTTGGTAAGCTAAAGCAATACGGTGTTGTTAAAACCTTCGACATGTATGCTTGCAAGAATCTGAATTGGAAATTTGGTTCGGTGCTAACTACTGCCTACCGTTCTGATTCAAGAAAAGCCTATTGCAAAGTTGGAAACAATCATATAGATCAGGGGTTCTCAACCGGGGGTAAATATACCCCCTGGGGGTAAAAGTGATGATGCTGAAGTCGCAATACTTTGTTTTTGTCTACAGCGCTAGAGAGTAAACGAAAAACAGTGGGTAAATTTTATGTTAGGAAGCTGGCAAGGGGTAAACGGGACAAAAAAGGTTGAGAACCCCCGATATAGATAGATTCTTCGCTTTCAATGGTTGTGAAAAAGATCAAAGTAATACAGAAAATTTGTCAGAATGAACATCGCTAGAGATGTTAAAATACTTCAGCGCCAAGGAAGTACGATACCGCTCAAAATGTACCATGTTCTTTTAGGCAGAGCTCCAGCATCAGAAACGTATTTCACTTTTTTTCACGTCAAAACTGCCATGCAAAATTATTTTCACAACGTTCAAGTGCCTTGCTATTGTTGCGTAACGTGGTACGTTACTCGGACAACTGTTTTCGCTTCTTTATTCTCACTTCAGGTGAAGCTTTTGTGGCGTAATGCTTTTGCATGTGGCAAGGGTTTGGGCAGGTAGTTTTGCTGTGTTTGTATTTTTACATTCCGCAACATTAGAATTTGGTAGGGGGCATACAATCAAGCAGTTACCCCGAGGCTCGGGCTTCACAAGACCTCTGCACGCCCATGAGAACCAGACCAAGTTTACAAATCATGATGAAAGTTTGAAGCCAGCGCTTGTCAACAAGAGCCGGTTTTAGGCCTGTTTCGCCTATTTTATCTAAATGGTTCCTGGACCTTAAGAGGGCCCCATGCAAGTGTTGACAGAGTTAACGTTTATCTTTATACATTTTAAATTATTGTAAGCAAATTTGAGGAGTGGAAAGGGCGGCGCTTTATTGGCCAGCCCCGGGTGGCACTTAGCCTCGCTACGCCACTGTGTTGGACTGTCCTGCCTGACGGAATGCCTACCCGGGACAGTTTGGTTGACTGACCGGGACACCAGGACAAAGCCCTCAAAACCGGGACTGTCCCGACTGAAACGGGACGTATGGTAAGCCTTCGTCTTAATCGTTAAGGCTTAATTCTAACTTCTGAGCAAGTAGGCTACTAAGTGCAAAGCTACATTGGCTGTGGGGAGTTTTCATAAATCATCTTCTCAGTTTTTCGCCTGCATGGTGTTCCAATTTTAGTAAGTTCCTAAGTTGTCCCATAGGCGTGTTAAGATACAGGTCTATTTCTCATTGTTCGAAACAGTTTTGCGAGAGTGTCTAACTTTGATGGTTTTTCACCACTAATGCTGATCTGGTCGTTGATTGTTATTCAAATCATGACTTATAAGTAGAAAGTGCTAACAAAAATGGACAGCAGGCAATTTACGAAAGAAAAAGCATTTCTGATAGCCGAAAAGTAGAAAACAATTCGGAAAGAAGATTTCAGAAGTGAGTTCTGTTCAACCAGCGCAGACTATTGAGAGAGCCGCAAACGTAGTTGTTGATAATTCAAGTCCAATCCGATTCAGTTGTGTGGAGTTCGCAATGATAACGACATTTATGCCCCAGATCAGTGAAAGCTGTAACAGATGACAAAAAGTACACCTTTGTGGTAAATTCGTATAGCCTACAGCCCCACTTGAAAAAGATTTCAAAATGGATGCGAATGGAGCGCGTGCTTTCGTGGGGCATTTTCTTTGTGGTGTAGAAACAGTAAAGCGTTTTGTGAATGTCCGTTTGCATTGCAACGTCAGCAACCTGAAAAAGATAAGCAAAATGTCGACGTTGCAGCCCCTTGGAAAATTTCTGAGGACGTCCAGGGCTACTTTCACCCTTTCAGCAAGCTTTGACACAAGGACAATTCAAGTTAAGCTAACAATGTAGGAAATTAATAACTAAACGAAACGTATTATGACAACACAACTGTTCTTGAATAGTTTACCTTTTACTACACAACTGAAGATGGGGACAAATATACACATTGTTGTGTTCATATTAGTTGTTTGCTCTTGATTCTTGAATGTTCAATATAATCAATAGTTCAGAAATGAACAATTTAAAAACTATTCAAGAATTTTCAAGGATGCCGGAAAATATTCGAGAACAACAAGATGTTTTTCAAGAATCAAGGACATAGCATGTTTTGATAGCAAATTCAAGGACAGTCCTTGGCCTTAAAGGACGTCTGGCAACCTTGCAAGACACCAACGTCGTCAAACTCTTCCTCATTGATATGTAAGTAATGTGAAGCAGTTAAAGGAATGCACAAGTTAGTGATGTAACAAAGACAGAGATAAAATCCGATTTTTAAGTGCACAAAACCCAAATGGATTTGAAAATTTGAGAAGTCAACTTGGCACAGCGGAAGCTAGATATGTGAGCTACAACTTCATCATTTTCACGATCCCAATCTTTGAGTTTCTGACGATAACTTATCCCGTTATATCTGCAGAACTTGGTTATTCACCCGTGTTTGAGATAAAAAATAAATATAAATTACAAAATAAAACCTACGATTTACCTGAATCGCATTCCATTATCTCGAAACAAGCTTCGCGTTATAATTGCTTCGGCGCGAGATGTTATGTTGATCAGACGGACAACCACAGGCCCGTCTCCGAAACCGTTGTTGCATGACGATTTCGAAGCTAAAATGTGAAAAACAGTGGAAGATTCGTCTAAACCAGTGGTTCACAACCTTTTTCTTTCGCAATTGTTTTAAATTTCCAAAAAACATTCGACGGACTACTCTGCTCTCCTCACACCTCATGAACAACTAGTCGAAACTGCATTGCACATATGTCAGTGAAAGTTTCATCGAGGGTTTATGGAACTCCCAGTAGACAATTAGAAATTCCAGGTGAACCATTTCATGGTAGATGGACCATTTTACGGTCCACCTGGACCACGGTGAGGATCACTGGTATGAACCAATTTGTTTGATGACACGTCCATCAACGGCAATCGTGACAAGATTGTGTTTAAAAAACCCGAAATATCACCAAACTCTTCACCATAGATCTACTTTACCGAAAAGACACATTAGAGAAATTAATGGCAACCACATGGAGTATCAGCAATCTTATGCAATTTTCAGATATATCTTTTATGATACAAGTAGACAATCCTGCTTCTGAAGTGAGCTTTCAATCGAATGTATACTGACGAAGCCCATTGGTGCTGAGAGCTTTTTCCGGAATAGTCCATAACCTCTTAGGTTGAAATAAGCATAGTTTTTGGACAAAAGTATGGTTTTAAGTACACACTTGTTAGAGCACATTTGGATTGTGTAACGACGCTTGGCCACTGTGAAATACGAATATGAAGAGTCTAGATAGATTTGCTTCTGAGTTGCATACTTCTAGAGAAACCAATAACCATGAAAGCAGGGGAATTCCATCAGATTTGAATTCATCTCAAACTTGAAGACATATTTTAAACGCCCGGCTTCACGTTTGCGATTGAAGTTCAACGACCACGTAAATCCTCAACATAGTCTTGCCACGTTTGCTGAATTTCAAGCTTTTTTCAAAGAGCTTGTTGCGTTCAGGGGCGGATCCAGGCAGTAGATTAAAGGGGAGGGGGGCGATTTCAGTAATATTTGGCAATCAAGTCTCATCACCGGTTCACTACTGTAAGAGAGATGAAGTATACTTCACAACACTGCTGTGACGAAACAATGGACGGCAAAATGGCCTTGTATCGTGAATGTATCACGAATGCTGTTTTCCGAATTGCACAAAATCATGGTGAAAAAAGTCTTTCATAGGTTTTAGGGGGAGAGATCGGCCCCCCTAGATCCGCCCCTGGTTGCGTTTTTCGGATAAACTATGTTTGAATCCGGGAAAACAACCGAAATGTAACAAGTCAATCCGGGCTGATAGGTTTTCTCTGCGATCTGATCAGAATCAACATCTCGCGCAAAACACGAATCAAATGTGAACTCGTGCATATTTTGTGATGAAGCCTATTCTAATTGGATGTGCAGGTCATTTCAGAGCAAGACAGTGAAGGAAGATTAGGATTGTGTTATCAAATCTACAGTAAATTGTTTCAACAACCTATAGGACAAAATTATTCTGCGCGTTTATGGCAGGTGCACAACAAAATTCACGGTACATTAGATGGAGAGTCGCATCACACCCCGATGCACGAAGACAGCAAGCAAGTCTTTGCCAAAAAGCCCGAACGTCTATCCTTGAAAAACAATCAAGCGGCTTCGCAAATGAGGCGTGATGTGGTTCTCAAACCATTTAAAACACGATCGTATCTGCAAGATCGACGTGGTTATTTTGTCGAAATACTGCAATTGTTCGATGTGCGCACAAAACGAATGCTATTTAAGTTTCCATGTCTTTGCAATTGGCGACGCACCGAGATTGCATTCTACGAGACGAAGATGTGCAGTGTATGAACATGTAAAGCGCATCAGATTTGCAAAAGGACCTCATGGTAAAATGAAGATCGTTATTAGGGCATCCACTCCAGTTACACACCAGGCCTTCCAAATCAACCGCGGGCTTCATAACTGGCCTGGGTTGGACCTTGTTGGTCCCGGACGAGCATCTGAAACCTTGCAACAATGAAATTATACACTTCAAGCTTCCGTAGAGACAAGATAATGTGCAACATTCGACCGATAGTGGTTATGTTTATTCAGATCTGAAAAGTTTCAATAAAATTTAAAAGATAGAAAGACTTCCGATTGATTAACAGATGAGCTGGTTGGGATTTGCTAAAGCGATAGAAGTCGACCAACGCGAACTCTCTTTTGAGGACCTCGTGTGCTTTGTCCAGGACGCGGCGCAATTTTTTTATCGTGCTAAGGGCGTTTGCAAAGCTATTCCAAGCACGTAACTAGTATTGATCCAATAGGCTACAATTTAAAAGAGAAAAAGGTAGCCTGTTTCCAGAATGGTCGCCTGTCTGATTGCAAGGAGTTCATTTAAAAAAAGACTTTTTAGAGAGATTGACACACGTCTAAGAGAAGCTTTTGTGCTTTGTTTGTCTCCGGGATGGACACAGCTATAAATGTTGCTGTACGAAAGTACTGTTTAAAGTACCGTGCTCTAGTTCCAGACACCACGCTTTGTTGTGAGAACAATTTGCCCAAGAGCAGCGGCGCAAACGCGTAACAAGAAGCTGCGCGCGGTGCAAACGCAGTTACAAAAGTTGTCGTCTAAGGTGTGAAATGTACGAGGTGAAAAGATAACAACCGGCTTTAACGCAATCCTGCTGCGCACGCATTAGGCTAATGATGGAGAGGCAAAAACGTAAGCCTTTCTTGATGAAGTTTCTACAACCACTTAATGTTATGAATGTTCGGTCGGCTCACAGGGGTAAGCAGAGAACCTGTAAGGTTTTCACTCTCAACCTTAACCCCCTGAATCTCACGGGCGCCAAAATTTTGGCGCAGAAGGTATGATCAGTCATAACTCCTCAACGGATCGGGCTAGAGAGCCAGTGAAAACATCCCTGGATGCGTGAGAAAGCAAACAATTAACTGAACTTGACAAAAAATGTACCTTTACGTTTGAAATTTTTGAGAAAAATTCATATTTGTGATGTTGCCGTACCGAATTTTTCAAAATTTTCGTAGAAAATGCTAAAACACGTTCCCCGCATCCCGCCAAGCGTTTCGATGTGGTTTTTGCGCTTCGCCGACCGCCGAAATACTCGAAAGCAGGATCCTTTCGACAAAAGTTGATTTGGGCCGTTTTGGGGAGAAAATTTGGGGGTCCAGAAGTGTAGGTTGGAAAAATTGACTTCTAGATCAGTGCTCTTCCACAGGGGTTCTGCAGAACATGTGGTGGGGTTCCGTGAGTTTTAAAGGTTCCGTGAGGATTCCACGTTTTTTAAGGGAAATGATTTTTTGCTTCAGTATGTTGATGCGTCATTATGAATTTTTTAGATCAACGTGCCGCATTCAGACTCCAGGTAGTTAGACAGGATGTTGAGTGCAGACGCGGAAAAAGAAATGTTAGTAGTTATTGCGTCACTTGTTATTCATTGTTGTGGAATTAAGAAGAACGTTATTGTTGCATTACAGTTGTACGATGTTGCCGATGTGCAGTTCACAGTAGAACATAGACTGAGCAGAAAGTAGATTCAGCCTGAGTCTAGCAGAGAGTAGAATGAGTCACAGACCAGAGATGCTGTTCAACTTTTGTGGGAATAAAGTAAAAGGAATGTGAAACCCAACTTTTTACCATTTAGTCAAAGCCAGATGAAGCAAAAGATATGTTGTTATTTTTGTTATGTGAAGCGAGATAATAACAGCGAAGGCGTCGACGATAATGAGCAATGTAGTTCAAATGTAAAAGAGGCAAGTAATCCGAACCGGACCAAATGTAATTCAATTGCCAAAGCGGCACATGTTTCAGATATGGGTTCTTTTTGCCGGGTGACCAAATTCTAAATGTAGCTGTTGTAGCAGCTAGGCTCCATTCCAAAAATGCAAGAACGACCGAGTCATTAAAATCCTGATTTTTAACTTCTCTAATAACTGTTTGTGTGTGGAAGTGTCTAATAACAAGATATTTGATTTTCACAAGCAAATTTTTTGTCAACGGGGTTCCATGACAAACGGGAAAGTATATCAGGGATTCCTCGATGACAAAAAGGTTGAAGACTGAAGAGCACTGTTCTTGTTATGGTTTTGTGTTCTCGAACTTTCCTTGTACACGTTTGGCTCGGATGCCACGGCGCTGATTGTTTCTGCCGGCAAATAAGTAATTCCACGCCGCGCGTTGATTCGTTTTGCGCGCTCTGTACCTCGTGGTCGGTCGCTAAATACTGTCGCCTTTGCTGGTAGTTCATTCAATTCTATTCCATTCGATACGCGCTCTGCTGCTCTACAGGAACTGTCTGCCTTGTTTGCTGTTATCTTCTCCAAATAAATTACAGTGCATTTTGTACAAGGTGCTCTGAGTTTTTGAAGCTCTGTCAGGGAAAACACAACAGTTCTAGACCACGGTTTGCGCTCTGGAGAAGCCCACATTAGCGTTAGTGAGGTGTCGAGTGGCTTAAAATTTTCTAGGAGCTATTCTGAAGTTTCAGAGACGTTGGATAGGCTGCTAGCCTAAGGGGTTTGGGAGTTATGGCCAAAATAGAAAATAGCTAGGACACCTAGTGGATTTTTTGATTTTATTCAGGACTTTAATTTTTGTGTCAATATTTCGGCTTGAAATTTGGTGGGATGTTGTAAGACACCCAATAACATCATTTCTGCACGTTTGGTTGGGCTGGTGGGTGCCGACTGGCAGAAAAGTTGCTTAAACCTCAAAATACCCCCGAAATCCATGTTTTTTGCCCCCTTTGGTTCCCTGCCAAAAGAAATTTCAACTTTTTTGATCATCATTGCACAGGTAAGGTCTTTTTTTTCACAAACATTTTTTATGTAGAAGGTTTGTTTCCAGCGTGTTTGGTTTCGGCTCTGTAGCCTACTGAATGGACGCAAGTAGGTTCTGTAGCCTACATGAAAAACAGATTTTCCCCTGAAACAACGTCACGATGACGTCAGAGATAGGCGCAACCTACCTCAAATGTGCGGGGCGGTTTTAGGGATCCGCGGATACCTTCAGTGATTCTTCAGCTCAATTCTTTCAGAACTTATGGTCGATGATAAGTTCTTGCGCCAAAATTTTGGCGCAAGCTGGACTTAAATGTGTTTTAAACCTCGTATCGGAGACACGGCGTGACAAAAAACACAGCTAGACGTGGCAGCTTTGAACACAGGAGGAAGTGCCTTGACTTTGGTCATGTTTTAAAATTTGATTGTTTCGAAGTAAGTACGAAACCACCCAGTATATGCAAAGGTGTACAGCGGTGGAATCACTTGCGCGAGCTAAACTTTTGTACCTCCATACAAATATATTTTGCTGTTAAAATGAGCGTTGCTGTTTCCCACGATTTGGGGACTCTTGAAAAATGACTAGGAATCTGGGTGAACTTTGAGGTAAACACACAATTGGGTTGGATTTTCTTAGGCGCTTGTTACTTCCTTTAGTAAAACTTTGACAGTGTATCATGCAACAATTCCTGATGATGCTTTGAAACACCAAGCGAAGAAGTTGTGGCAGATATTTTCTGTACCGCTTCCGAAACCTGGTTTTCTATTTAAAATATAGATCGATGCGCCGTAATGGTGATGCAACGATCTAAACGAAAATAAGCGGCAATTATCAAACGTCACTGCCTTGGCGGCCACATGGTAATGTATTGCTCAGAAAATTTTTAAAGACTTAAAAAAAACTATATTCAAAATATAATTACACCGAAACTGTAAGCATCCTGCTCGTTTTATCTCTGACATAGATAACTAAACAATGTGGTTTTCACCTCATCATTCTATGAATAAAACCTGGTAGAGCAAGTCATGTAATTGATTGTGTTGCGTATCGAAGCACATTGTTGAATGACATATTTTCATCGGTACCAGACCAGTTGTTGAACCTCGTCGTAGTCTTGCTTTGATTCCGATAAGGCAAAATCGTCTTTACCTCGAATATTCAAGAAATGTTTCAAATGAAAAGTTCTTTTGGACGATCCAGGATTTTTGCGCTTCTTGTGGTAGCTGCACGGTGACACGTCGAAAAAGCCAGATGATCGCTGTATAGCAGTCCACATCTATGGAAGAAAGTCTTCTCCGAGCCTTGCAAACGGCTCAGGACAACGCTCGCCACTTTGTTAACGGCTACCGTGCAACAGACTCAACAATACATGCTAAAGCAGTGGTTCCTAACTTTTTTTATCTCACAACCTTATCCCCAAAAAATTTAAAAAAGCGCTTAAACCCTGCCATTACCTACAACCCAAAAGATGTTAAAATAACAAGGTAGAAACCATTGTCACTTCATGTGTTACATTCATTGTATTAACATTCTCATGCGAAACAAGCAGCACATATGGTGATCAATGGGACGACTGAGCTTGCATCTGTCCAACTCAACGTGAAATTATTCTTGGTAGCGGGTTTGTGAAAGTTAAACTCATGTCATCATCAACGTCCACTTTGTTCCTTGGCTTTGTCTGAATACGGACAATGTTTGACAATCCAGCCTCACAGAGGTGGGTGAAAATGAATGGAAGCAGACAAAGAATGGTCAACATTGTTATGTTTGGAT
>JGI24158J21664_10003118_pt1 | contig 20595 bp, 13 predicted proteins | sample Ectturendosymbi3_FD_21664 | JGI IMG/M metagenome (IMG submission 21664) | reverse complement strand
TCCGGTCCGGTATGCTCTACAGACCCGGTAAAAGTCTCAAAAGACGCGGCAAGTCTTCTAGTCTGCACTCGAAAAAAAAATTTTTGCTTGGGGGGAGCGTTTTTTTGTGAGTGGCGTCAAATCTGGAGGACTTTCAGACCACCTTGGCCCACTTTGCCTGCCCCTGGGCGCCAACCGTTAGGTGGTAGTATTTCGCTGAAGTTTTTACGGGACACTAGGCTACAATCCGAGTCTTTTGATACTTCGGATGACCTGCTGGGGTTTCGGGTTCAAAAGTTATGATGTAAGTTAGTAAAAATATTTGATTAGCTAATTAGATAATTAGCTAATTTGTTTACTTTATATCATAAACTTTGAACCAGAAACGCTAGAAACTCGATCAAAGGCTCAAATGACTCGGACTCGAGCCTAGTTTCCAATGAAAACTTCAGTGAAACACTTTGGCCTAGCGGTTGGGCCCTAGGCCAGGCAACACGAGACAAAATGACCCCAAAACTACTTCACTTATGACGTCAGTCACAAAATATCCGCACCCCCAACCAAAAAATTTTTTTCGAGTGCAATCTACTAGACTGGCCGATCCGTTTGAGCCGTTGATCAGCTCTCTAGCGCAATCGGCGGTGGAGCTAGGGCGTTGGCAAGGCAACAGAAAACTGCTGTTTTTTAGGCCGAAATCGAAGTACAAATATATCGTACGCTTGCTCTCAAATAAATAAACATGGACAGAAGCAAGGAGTATTGGCACCTTAACAACTGTGGAGCTTATCCAAGTGGTTCTAAAAAACATAAAAAAGCATAAAAGGCAAAAATCAGAGAAGTTGCAGCTAAGTCAAGAGAGATCAAAATTACTATTCTGCAGTGACAATGAAGCCCAGTGGAGATATTTCGCGGAACCTGTAAGAAAACAGAAAATCGAAGAACATGCTGTGACAGACTTAGATCTACGTAACGATGAGAATAGGCCTAGTTTGTCCACTGGTGGAGCACCAGTAGCAGAACGTCAAGAAGTATCATCGAAAAACACAATAGATAAGATGGCTGACGCTACCACAATATACCAAACAATGCCGGAATGAAATAGCTACTCTTCAACATTGCGATGAAAAGTTTTTTTTAGACNGTGATGTTGGNCAACACAGAAAAGAAACTCATNACGGAAATCCACCGCAAGTCTTATTCGTCGCCAGAACCACAACGGCGGAGTAGTTGACAGAAGCTGGCTTTGTTTTTCTTTTTCACGAGTTTATGTTTATTCTTTCACTTGTGGACTGATGTGCGCGGATACGACTAAACGTGCGCATTTCCTTGTTGGAAAGGGGTTCTGCGCCTTGAAGCACGCCCTTGAGTGCCTTAGGAGCCACGAGCAATCAATGGAGCGTATCGCTGCCACGATTACGTTTAGCCCGCAGATGTAAATCACTTGGAAGAATCGATACGGAGCCGATCTGGTCAATCAATGCGAACAATGCTGGACATCACTTCTACAACGTTTAGTTTCTGTCACAAAGTTTATTTCTAAGCGAGGACTGGCGTTTAAAGGAGGTGATGAAAACCATGAATTGCTCAGAAACTTTTTTCAAAAAAATTTTCAAAATTTTTTTAAGAAATGTTCAAAAACAGAAGATGCGATACTTCTGGTGAACGGTTTTGCAACAGATTCACAAACCAACGAACAAACTTAACCTGGCGGAAAGCTTCTGAGGAATCTGCCTGCTTTCTGCTTTCATTCTTCTGCGACGATTAAAACTTGCAAGCATATCTATTTTTCATAGTTATAGGACACAAAGATGGCGCGAAGTAAATCGGTCACACTTTATTAACGGGGATCCACAAATCGTTGATCATTGTCAAATATCATGTTTCATCAAAAAGTTGTGTTGCAGTGAAGTTAATGTATGTGACGTCACAAGATTGCGTCATAAATGTTAATGATTCGTGGAAATAGTAATGTCTTCATCGATCATCCCCTACCTAAATATTTTGTTTCCGCACATGGGGCCTCCCACCACGTCTGTGCCCCAGGCCCCCCACCATCTAAATCCGGCGCTGTGTAGCAATGCCACTGTTTCACAGTATCCTTGCCACTATAAATGGCGTTGAAAGCTCTGTTATCAAATACTTTGACTTATTGCTCTCTTTGTGTTACGGAACCCTATGCCACAGGGTTCCATGAGCAGCGCAAACATTTGCGGAAGGTTCCGCTGCAGCAAAAAGGTTGAAAAACACTGTTGCACTGATAAGAGTCTAAAGTAGACATTTGCATTTCCGCTCGTTTCAAGGTAAATTGTGAAGGTATGCCTCTGTGCAGTTCCGCAAATTTTTAGTTAATATTGAGTCGTCATAGGAAAGAGTTTCTACTTTTGAACCAAATCCATAAATTCCATTTTCAGGAGGCTCATCAAGAAGTAACAATAAGTCGGGTCAGTGGCTTGGAGTCAGCGTCAAGAGCCAAGGTAAGATTCTACCTCAAGCAATGTGCTAGCATAAATGCAGTTAGTTGAATGTGTTGACTATTGTGCAGGTGCTGGAAAGTACATTGTCACATGTGCTCATCGTTTTTCTCGAGCCTTTTTCGGCGGAAAATATGAAGCTGAACAAATCTGTGGAAAATGCTTTTTACTTAAAGGTGAGGTGAAAATGTGACCGATGATTAAATCTTGTATTGCTTCTCGGATAGATAAATAACTCTATCGGTCAGTGAAGGCGATAGTTTCAATAGTGTCTGTAAAGCAGTGGCGTATCTATGCAGAATGGCGCCCATGGCAAAGTTTATTCGTGCGCCCTTGTCAATACTTTCAATATAAAATAAAAACAGTTTTACGGAAGATAAAGGGGGTATCTTTGTTTATCTAATGGGATAAAAATATATTCATATATTATTGAGTTCCAAATATTTATACATATATCAGTTAATATTGTTTTAAAAAATCGTTACATTTGCAGTTAAAACATCCAAAAATGTTCTATTTAAATTCAGTGAATATTTGTTATTTTACTTAGACCTTTTGCCATCAGACATGTTAGGGTACATGCTCATCTGTTAAAATGCTAAAGGGTACATGGTTAGAGAAAGGTTGGGAAACCCTGTTATAGCGTGAGAGGGACGAGATCTTGTACAAATGGCAAGCGAGCGTACTTGTTCTGTCACAATGTCTGAACATCTCGTTGTGTCACAATACCATAGTTTTGTCATAATGCTTGATCGTGCTGGCGCAACACGCCTTGCATTAGATAGGGGCGCTGTGTTGATGCAGCATTGCAGTTAATGGTTGTATGGGGCTCAAAATAGACGTTCAAAAACCTGTAATTAGAAATATAATTTTTGCCAAGCAATTTTTGCGTCCCCGTCAAAGTGGCGCACATGGCACGTGCCATGCCTGCTATACCCTAGATACGTCACTGCTGTTAAACTTGGTGGCAATGTTCCCTCTGAGGTGTGCAACTGCGCAAATGCGAAGTAGTTGAGCCTGGCCCATCCACTCTTTTGAGAACATTGGATTAGTAGCATGTAATAGCAGTACTCAGGAAGGGGTACTAGATAAATACTTCTGTGTGTTTGTCCCCACCCAATTTGAGAAAGCTTCCTCCATCGCTGCTTTATTCGTATCTTTATAAGATTTTATACTTAATCTAATAATTCACAAAGTTTGTAACTCATTTAGAACTTTACTAACTTTGAAATATTCATGCCCACTGAAAAGCATTTCCATCGTGTAACATTTTCTTCGAGGGAACACTGCTTGGTGCTATCTTTGTCTGCAACAAAGCTTGCTGAACTCGTGCTTTGTAATAAGAATATGTTAGCAGTTTTGTCATCAGCCACTGTACATAAGTTTGAGAAGATACTCCAGGTTTTCATGAAAAGGATAACCTGATATACAACATTTTCAGTACAAAGAAATAAAGTGTGTTTTTTGTTATTGGCATCAAATTAATGAGATAACTTCAAACAACTTTGAAAAGGCTTTGGCAAACCTTTTCATTTTAACAATAATTCAACTCTGTTCAGGAACAAGTACCGGTGAACTTAGAGAGATTACTCCTCAAGAAACTGGCAACCGCTTCGTAGGTGAGAACATTTTCCTGAAGGCGCCCTTACTTTAATGCGCAAGCAGTAAGCCTGCAGCATATTTCGCTGGTGATTTTGGTTATGTTTCACATTTGCTCCGTTCCGTTTAGCTTTGCTTCAAATTTAGAAAAGTTCACTTGTGTAAAGTTTCAAACGAACACTGCTGTGTATATTCATGCTTAAAGTCACGTGAGTATGTTTCTTCGAACTTTAGATTCATTCTGGTGCATCTTGCTATGTTTTGAATTTACGCTGGTGCATCGATATTTAAATATGTTTAGTGTGTGCATAGTGTTCATGAAGCTTGCAAGTTGAAATTTAACTGAACGTCTACGCACAAAGGTGAATCGACTTGTGCTCAACAAAACGAGCAGTGGTTTGCTAGTATTTCACACTGCTCATTACGCCAGCAATATCTTCGAAATGCGTAATTTAAAATTTGTTCTTCCCAATTAAGCTTCCCCGTGCGACTTAAAAACATCAGGAGATTTGACGTATTCTAAAAAAGGAATTGCTTACGCTCAAAGTGGAGTCTCCATTGCAATGATAAAGGATGAATATCTTTCAGGTAGAAAGAAAGTTTCTCGTCGTCATTTGTATCAACTGCAAATTTCCTTCTCTATAGTTTAGGCTCTTTTGCATTACTGATGTTTGTGTTACTTGAAAATGTTTTTTTTGTGTTGGAAATCTATTTAAAACCCAAGAAAATCATATGTGTAAATGATTCTCGTAACTCAAGTCCAAAACTAATTGGTAAAAAAATAAAAGACTCTCTCAGACAACACTAATTTTGAAGTTGCACTGTAATATCAGATAAAAAATTTTGAGGCTAGAAGTGTTCTTTTTCTTTTATTTCTTTTATTTATGTTATGAAAATACTTTAATGATCTTAAATTGTTTCCATAACAATAAGCCATGTCATAAGTGTGATTGATGCTGGGAAAACAAACGAGAGAAAACTCGCCAAGCAAATCCAACATGTTGCTATACGTGTCATGTGAAATATACGTAAGGTGGCAAAAAAGCAGTCGGTGTCGATGATTCCCACAGCCTGTTTTTGGCTAGTAGGAGTGTGAGCAGTATGTTCAACTGTCTGCAGAGAAACATAGCGCGATGTTCGTGAAGTTTTTACTCCAATACATGCGAAAAAAACTGATACTAGTAATTAAGCTATTCTTATTTCATATTTCCTATGTTTAGCTGATTGCATTCAACAGGCGGCCCAGGAATGTGGTCTTGGTCAGGAGGAATGTTTAACTTTGACCTTCCCAGCCCAAACAATGTTGGGATTGGGGCTTTCTTCGATGCTGCAACCGCCTACGAAACTTTGGGGTGTACCTCAAATGAATACGTAGCAAGGCAAGCTAAAACCAAATGTGACAAGTAAGTAGTACAAGTACTTTTTACTCTTCGGTATTTCTGACTGAAATTGAATGATGTGACTGGTAAACGAATTGTAATTGAACTGAGAGAAATAAATAGTTATTGTAATTGAAAAAATATTAGTCATTATCACTAGTCAATACACGCATATCAAACTTATTTTAATGAAATTTCACGCGTTGTTATGAATCAAGATGATTGTTTCATCAGCATACCTCTTCGACGAGATAGCTACATGGGCTTCTCTGTTGCTGCCAGCAATGCCATGTTTCCAGGGTCTACCGAGGTTACGTACATTGCTGGGTCTCCGAGAGGAAATCATACAGGAGCAGTGATTTTGTACAGAAGAGGCCCAGGTAAGTTTGGGAAGTAGTCGATAAATACTCAGTTCTTACTGTAGTTACTTGTATTTGTAAACAAAAGTGGCTGCAGAAAGGCTGAGCCGGTAATAGGAAGGCGAATATCTAACAACTCTAGTAGGATATAAAAATCTACTGCATCGAACGGTAAACTATTTTTGTTTTGGAGGCAATTTTCTGAATGACCGTTCTGCACACTTTTTACCTGTTAAACTATACGCTGCGTCTGTTGTAATGCAACAGCTTCGCAAAAAATGTCAAGTAAGTTTGAAAATAACGTATTCTTCAACGTGACCGAGGAATTAGCCGAACACAATGTCATTCTAAAATTTTAATTGTCAATTTTCCTGGCTTGGCATCCCGTTTCTGTATTGAATCTTTCGTATTCTTTTTCACTAACGCGAATATGAACAGGCGGAAGTTGTCATCACTGAGAAGTGGTAGTCACAAATGTAAGTCGAACACACCTAGTGCTCGTGATCTCTAGCGCTCTGACGAGCACAGCAAAACAGATTGTTTGAATAAATGAATAAATGAACGAATGTTGATCTCAAACTGGAAACAAACGCATTCAGCCATAACCTAGGTTTTTCTGCTTGTACTGTACGTTTGTTTTGATGTTCTTGTGGCCTCTTCGTCAAGTTTGGTCGGCACGCGAAGCACGAAAATATTTAATGTTTTTTCCTCAATTTTCTCCACGCTTCCGAGGAGCGTGAAACACAATTGTTGTCGCCTGCAATAAAATAGTTTTGTTTTCATTTGTACTCACAGATCCTTCCACTGGGTTTGCAAGTTTAATTCCCCTGTTAGATGATATCATCATGGGGGAATTCATCGGTTCCAGTTTTGGATTCTCCGTGGCAGCAACAGATTTAAATAACGATGGTTTGGATGATCTTATAGTGGGTGCACCACAATATTACCAGTATAGTAATGACGGGAAATATGGCGGGGCAGTGTATGTGTACATCAATGAAGAAAATAGAACATTCAGGTATAACGACAGATACTGCATTTGCAATTACTGTAATGAGATGTTGTATAGCGAGGTAGGGCTATCTTAAAAATTCAGCACACACAATCTCCTTGTATTGACAACCGAGTAAGTCACAACCAACTAAATTCATGCAATGAAATGAATGCAGATAAACCTTTCACGACAAGAGTTATTTGTTTACGCTTTATTGCAATCTGCTTTAACGGGAAAGAATGGTGGAAATTTTACAAAACTATTAGATCTGTGTCATGGTAACGGTTTGTTGCATCGTACCTTTGTTTGCAGTCGGATCAAACCACAAAAGTTTTTTGGACCTTTGGATTCGTTTTTTGGATATGCAGTGGCGCCGATCGGTGACATTGACCAAGATGGTTTCAACGACTTTGGTGTCAGTGCACCGCATGACAAGCCCAGTGGAAAGGTTCACATTTTTAGGGGTACTTGATTTGATAAGGGTATAGTTTATTCAATGTTTGAAGAGTTTTACGGAGTTTAGACCATATGTTTCTTATCTGGGTGCGATAATCTGCTTCGCAAATTTCTGTTTGTGCACACATATTTCCATGTTGGCTGAGGTAGATCATGTTGCAGGGTTGCGCAATGTGTTTATTTTCCCGAAATGTTTGCAATTTTAATTTCAATTTCTTAATTGTTCTTAAAGATCTTGCAGTTTAGATTAATTAAATAACAAAGAGATTTCGCCTGAGAAGGGTAATTTAAAGGCACGTTACTTTGAACGGCATGCTGCTAGCGCGGTGGGCCTGGTGTGTCTGCGACTGGTATGGTGGTTTCAATGCGCCTTTGTATGCACACGTCGGCGCACGAACGGTGCGGTCATTGCGCACGGCCTGGACTGAGCGGATGTTTGAGATCCAAAGTAGACGATGACGTTGGTGTGCTGGAGTGCACGACTGTGTTTTACGTAATTTCTGACATCACATGTGACTTAATGTTATGGTGTTACTAATTTTCTATATCATACTCTTGAGCAAAGCTACGCAAGACCTGTTGCGGTACACTGCAAACAAACTTGAAATCACTGTTTACATGTATTCAAAACAAACGTAAAATGCCCAATTTAACTTTGTGCAATGCCTCACAAATTTAAAGTAGTGCTTTCCACATTCCAGAAAAAAGCGCTGTATTGCACAAAATTTACGTGATTTGTTGCTACAATGGATGGAATGAGATTTGTGTAGGCCTATACCCACTGTCATAAAGGCATTGCATTAAACCACTTGTTTCATTTCTAGTAGGGCCAAGTCAGTCCCGTCGCCACGGGGGTGTTTGGTGAGCTTAGCCTTCCCAAACAAAGCTCCAGGCTCCTCAAATAGAAATATGAAACACTATAAATCAAGAGTTTTTGTCAAATTTTAAAATGTCAAGCCCCCATGCAGAAATATAAAGCCCCTCTATTGAAGACTTTCTGGCGACGGTTCTGGGCCAAGTATAAAAAATTAAAGCAGCATGGACAAGAGTTATCAGTGGCGGATCCAGACCAGGCGTTTGGGGGGGGCAGTCAAATAAGGGTGCGCCAAAATATTCACTTATTTGAAATACCCCAGCTTCTCTGCGATAATCGCTGGGTATTACACAAAAGTGGTTACTTTATCTAGGCAACGAAAATGGCTATTTTTGTTGGTTGAACTGAGAGATCTTTCAGGGAATCACCACAGTTTAAAGTTGCCTTTTATCATTGATTCACAAAATGTTTGAAGCAGTTCCAAAAAGGTAGGCCCCATTTTTCACAAGCTCCACCTAATTGAGAATGCTATGAGTGTCCCAAACAATCTTTTGTATCTGCAATAAGTGTTTGAAAAATATGCGCTGAGGCAGTGGTCCCCAACACTTTTGTAACCGCGGACCGGTCAACGCTTGACAAATTTACCGCGGCCCGAGAGTACTCTTGCAACAGTGTTTCCATGGGAAGAATCGACCAATCACATACCCAGAAAGAGAGTGGTGGCGCTACCAGTATGCATTTTCAAATTTCACCGCCTAGGGATTGAGGACCACTGCCCTAAAGCATGCTGCGCGCTAGTGCTTGGCGCTGTTTTGGATATCCGCAAATTGGAAAAAAATAATTTCTGAAACGTATTCCGAACTGCTAAGAAGTAGAAAGGTTCTTCTTACACTAGAAAGTGACAACTCAATTTCCAAGCTAGGAGCCGAATAAATAGCAAAATGACGATCATGTTTCCAGACGAAGTTTGTGAAGTTTCATGCACACGGAAACCATATATATTGCTGAAGCGGCAATTCAAAAACAAATTGTAAATGAAAGAGATTTGCTATGACATTACTCCCATTTTAGGTATCTCTGCTGGCTATCGTGAAAACGATCTCATAAACGCATGATAAGTTTACACTGGGCCTGAAAGCATATTGCCTTAAAATAAATTTGAGACCACTAATATGAATAGAATTTCAATCAAGTGTTTAACACCGTTTCACATATTTCGACATTGGCCTGCTGATGTGAAGAAAAACATCAATCTCTCTAGTCCAGATTGTGAAGAAAAGGTGTGACACTGTGCAAAAGATGTAGGGGCAGTCGGTCCGGGATAACACCATCACATCCACAGTGAATACCTCCAAATCCAAGCTCTAGCCTCCCTGATAAAGTCAATTTCCAATTTTGCGTATACTACTCAGTGCCGGATTAACGTAGCGCGGGGCCTGTAGCATATTAGCAGCGCGGGGCCCCAAGTTAAAAATGCACTGGAACAAGTGAACAACTATTAAATAATAAATTCTGTGGGCAAGTGACTACCCTTAAGCATACTGAATTTCGTAAGTATGGAAAACCTGGTCCTAAATAGCAACATCACGGGCTACATATCTTTTTTACCAAAAGCTTATATGCGTAATACGTATATTTTTACCAAGTAGGAATACACTACTGTACAGGTCACAAGTACAGTAACTAATGCTTCCAGACTCACCAACAAATTTGATCATTGCTATATCTAGACAGTGTAGTTACTAGTCACAGCGTAAGTGTCGAAGTCGATTGCCAAAAGAAGGAATCCTACTGCTAGATTGTATTTTCTAGATTTTGCCATAGAAAATTTGTTTGGGACGCTGGTAGTGTCTATTTCACATAGAAGTTCATGCTCAATGCTCTCTACAATAAGGCTGTTCAGCTTGTTTAGTCTAATGGTCCGCCTTTGATCATTCTACCATCTTAAGTTTAGAAAATGACCGTTCTCCACTGTATGGTGTTTATTTTGAGAGATAAATAAATGCACAAATCATTTCTCACATTTTTGAAAAAAGATTCCATGTAAACTACGCACAGGCTAGTGAATAGACCCATACTCTAGAGCAGGGGTTCCCAACCTGGGATACACCCTGGGATGTACCCCCAGGGGTACATTTGCTTATCCGAAGGGGTACATTTAAGGTTATCAATGGAAGATAAAAATATATTTACATATTATTTATTTCCAAATATTTATAAATATATCAGTTCATATTATTTTCAAAAGTCATTATATGCGTATTGTTAAATATGTCTGTGAATAATTATGAGAAAATATTTTGTCATAAGAAATTTTAGGGGCACATGCTCATCTGTCGGAATGTTGAGGGTACGTGGTAACAGAAAGGTTGGGAACCCCTTCTCTAGAGTCTAGAGCCTCATTTTATAAACTCTGAAGCAGGTCATTTTATCAAAGTAAAAGAAAAAGTATATGTGCAAATGTGCCAAAAGGGTCCCTCAACAACTTTAATGTGTAGACAAAGAACAATTTAAAATCAGACGACTTCAAACAATTTACGATGTATTGTATTCAGCTTTAGCCACCAGTATAAAACATTATAGGTACACAGGTACATCAACAAAAAGATAAACGTGGGTCAGAGACACCGAAAAACCCGAAGGTTATCTTGTTACGGTGTCCCTAAAATTGAGTAAAATACTATAACCAGTAGTATGTGGTTATTATTTATAATCAAATGTTCATGATGCATCAAGTGTTCAAAACGATGAACAAGTAATCCTCGACGAACAGGAGTGCACTGCATGGAACTGCTATGAGTATTCATAATATCCACATCTTAAGCTGCAAACTTATTCAAATAGAATTCTATTTGATCAAATTTACGATGAGAAATGTACTTTCACGCAGAAGCAAATTCCCAGACAAAGACAAAAATTTAACATGCTTTCAGTGAATGCAGTTTCTGTATAGCTTATGCAAAATAGGGTCCTTTTCTGAAAGTTTGCCTGGGGCATCTGAGCTCTAATATCCACCCTTGCATATAATAAAGAACACATTTCACACAAGGGACCGCGGGGCCCCCAAAAGCGCGGTTCCCGTAGCAATTGCTACATTTGCTGCTATTGTTAATCCGGCACTGATACTGCTACGAACCCCCAAACAAACTTTGATCCAACCCCAATGCTGTTGATCTGACGATGGATCTGTTTCTATCCAGGCTAGCAAACACAAGTGAGAAAGAGTCTATAATTCATTTAAAACCATAAATCTCAGCAATCGTCGCAGATACCAGTGGAAAAGCTAAATTTTGCATTGATTTTCTGCTTTTCTACTCAAATTCATGGGATTTACGCGGAATGATCTAACCCAGGGTCTCCAAACATTTTTGTCCGAGGGCCACATAAAGTAATACAGAGCATGCCGAGGGCCGGTCGTCTTACGTAATGTGATTGTTTCGGGGTTTGTTATATTCTACCAAATCAACAAATTGCCGTAAATTTATTGTTTTTTTCATCAATGACAAAATTTCTTTGTGGGCCGTAGTTTGTAGCCCGGGATCTAGCCAAAAAGCTACGCATTTCGCTGTTGGTTGCAAATTTCACTAACCATGCCAAATTTGATCTTTTGGGGCCGGCGTGCGTAGATGTGGAGAGTTGGTAGTTTGTTGAAGTTTCTGCGTTACTTAGAGCTGACTGCTCAGTGAGCACCATGGTCTGTTGTGGCGCGTAGTGCAACAACTGTGTAATCATTCAGTGTTACGCTGCGTTGTCCCCGTTGACAAGAGAGGTGTTGCTGAACTGCATTGTTAGTTCGTAATTTCTTGAGCTACTGGACCACCATCCTGTTTTTGTTCGCTAAGACATTTCGATCATTTGTCCCGTAATAGTATTAAAACTCGTAACGGTATTCACTAGCCTGATTTTTAGGACATTATGACCGAATAATTGACTTAATGTTTTTCGGTCATTTAAAAAAAATTTGGTCTATGACCGAAAAAAATCAGCACGCTCAATGCATTTTTGTCAGAAACCGGCAAGTTGTTTGCTAACGTACAGGGGCGTACCGAGGGGGACAAGGGGGAACAATTCTCTGGGCGCCAAATCATTATGGGGGCGCCGAATCACTTCGGGGGGCGCCAAATGACTGCGGAGGGCGCCAAAAAGCCCCGACAATGTCACAAGTACTTTCTTCAGTGGAATACATTTGCATCCGAAAGACGTCAGGTGCGAACATGGGGGCGCCAAATTTGCTTCTTGCCCTGGGCCCCATCTAACCTCGTTACGCCCCTGCTAACGTACAGATGTTGCTATAGCTTTTCACACACTGCAATATGGTTCAACCAAGGACATTAGTTCAGACAAGAAATCTATTTCGCTTACATTGGTGTTGCAAAACTAAGATGAAGATGTAGACGTACTGCGGAGCGGACTCACGGACTGCGCTGATAGAAGACCTGAAACTGATTTTTCGTTTTGCAGGCTTCTAGAACCTTGCGTCAGTTCTTACTCTTCCATATTTATTGCGTTCCGATCTTCACTACTGCTTTTCCTTTCAAATTTGCCACGAAGTGTTGCAAAACTAAACTTAAAACAGACCAACTTTGTACAGCCCAAAGGCAAGTCCAGAACTGTGCTAGCGAACGAAAGAGATCGTGTTTGTGATTGATGGGCAGTTCTCACGCTGAAAAGAATTAAGGGAACAGGAGTTTTATTACGAAACAATAGCATTGTTGATTCTAGTCCGTAAGAAGCTGGGTCAAAGTCCGTCACGTAAATACCGAAGTTCAACGAAGTGTAAAGCACTGTTTGGTTTCAACTTGGTATTTTTTGTCTTTGTTTTTACTTCGATAGGCACCAAAAAAGGGCGCATTTTTATCAGAGGGGCGCCATTTCAAGGGGGTGCCACAGTCGTTTGGGGGGGCAGTTGTCCCAAACTGCCCCCACCCTGGATCCGCCACTGAGAGGTATAATTAATGTCACACACAATCCCATAACAAAAACATCAGCAGTGCACTGGAATAGACAACAATAGCCTTGAATTGGGTTTTGTAAGACAGTAAAGGTCATTAATTTTCCGAATTTGTAATGTTTCCGAAATGTTATCCTTTATTTTATCATTCTTGTACTCCATAAGTGATAAATTTTGGTGACAAGGGTTCTATCTAAATAAGGCTCATCAACTGTTGATTGAAAGTAACACAGTTGCATTCAAGTAGCCTGCTGCAAAAAATACATTCATTTAGCATGACCTTGCCCAACACCAAGAATGGCCTACAGTGCAGTAAATGACAGAATATCTCCCATAAGTCACGATTTGCTTGTGACAACAACTTAAACCAACATCGTCGATCAGGTAGGCCGGGTCATGCAGGCCTTAACAGTACAGCAGACCGCAGTGGGCCTACTGAAGACTAGATGCTAAATTGATCTTTCGCAAATCTAGTGTGTTTCCGCTATCCACAAACTATTACCAATGTCCTGTGGACGGTGGACGTTCTGCAGACTGCATCCTTTTTTTTACCTCAATACAAAACAGTGTCTACGAATATATCCCATCACCGCTCTTTCCCGAACCCTGTGCAGTGCGTCTGTACGTCAACATAGAAACAGGTTCTACTCAAACGCAGACCATGCCAGACGCATCAGAAAAGGACGTGACCTCAAGAAATCAGACGCTTGCGCCCAAAAAACGCACAGTACGCATGCCTTGGGCATACAGCTTCTTTCGCTCGCTAAATTGCAAAGTTTGACTGTGACGACACAGATATGCTGGCGCTTGTGGAGTGACGTAGCACTTTGTAGTAACTATCTCATTAGTTGTGAAGTTTCTGGGAATTGCAACAGCGAGGACCATCTGAAGTTTGCATCGTGAGAAAATTTAGGAAAACTAAATATTGGCAAGCACCACATCAAATAGAAAAACGAGCAAAGCGATGTAAGTGCCGCCTAACCATCATTATTGCCTAAATTGAACATTGCAGCGTGAGAGTGTTTCCTATGCCTATACCTACAGGCAGTGTTCGTGTACGCGTGCACAAGAGTTATTGAAGGCGGATTTGGGAGTTGGAGTGCAGGCAGCTACATTTGTTCGAAATTCTGTTCCCAACAAATAACGTCTTGTGAGATCGTAACAAGCGCCTAACACAGTGGCCTAACTAATGGGGGACATCTGCCCCTTTGGGGGCGCCTAGTTGAAGTCGGAATTTTACGTAATAATTGCAATATGTCAAATGCCAACGGCTGCTACCCAGCTGCAAAATCTCATCAAGACCACCAATGTTCGCATAGCGAACATGAAATATTGTAACTAGATGCTTCTTTGTATTGTATGGCAACTAATATATGCTGCATAGATTTAATTTTTTGAAACTTCTTTTTGTAACCCTGTTTTTATGTGTTTCAAATACCTGTATTACTCACATTCGTCGATGCTACACTAGAATTTGGTAGGGGCAGACAATCAAACAGTTTCCCTGGACATCGCCAGACCTTTGCATGACCCTCAGTCAGTCCCTTACGGCTTCTGAAACACAAAACTCTGGAGGTGCATACTCCAGAACCCCGTAAAGCTCGCAGCACCGGTGGTTATGACCAGACGTGATGAGAGAGGGGAGAAAGTGGGTCCGCTGCATTCGGGATCTTCAAAAGGCTCTTACAAACCCGTGCTTTAGAAAACAAGGTGCTATACTCAGGCCAATTTATGCTGTGTTATCAGAAAATTTTTGTGCCATAAAATTCTGTCAATAAAATTAATTTAGGATGTTTCAGATGATCAGGGAACTTTTTGCCTAGTTTTTGCATTTTCTTCCATTAGTTATTACATCTCCGATGTAACACCGCCATTTGGAATGTCGCAATACAACAGGATGAATGTTCAATCATGACCGCTAAATTTCAAAGTAGGATAGCTTCACGCTAAACGATTAGATCCTTGAATATACGATAGCTACTGACTTCCAAATTTCAAAGGTCCCGACGTCATTCTGTGACGTCACAGCCATATGAAATTTTCTGACGGGTCTATTGAACCAAATATAGGCGAGGCCGGGTCAGCTTCCGACGCCCCTTAAATCCCAACTCAGACATCGCATCCGTGCTGCCACGAACGGACTGGATGGCGGCTCCTAAACTAACTTTACCCTAGGTAAGCCACTGGCCTAACATTGAGTTTTTCGGGAATGTCTATGTGTGGCTGTGCCACTGCTTGAACGAAGAAGTCTGGAGTAGTGGCCCCAACCTTTTTGTAACCGCAGACCGGTCAAGGCTTGACAGTTTTGCCGCGGCTCGGGAGTACTTTATGCAGTGGCGTAGCGAGGTTAAGTGCCGCCCTGGGTCGGACCATACAAGTGCCGCCCTTTCCACCCTAAAATTTGCTAACAAGAACTAAAAATGAAAAAAGATCATGCTTTGTGTTGTGAAAAAGACATAAGGAATGTCAAACATCTTGAACATCAGAAGCAAACACTCACAAATTGGAATGGGTCTTGTTTTTCATTGTCGATTATTTGGGTCTTGCTTTTTCTACTTGTGGCTTTCTCATCATTTCTTTTCCTGTTTTTTCTGCTTTCTTTACATATACATATATGGACCGGCATATTTCGTCAAATGTTCTTCCCTGTTGTGTTTCAGTCTCCGGTTAGCCGCACCACTTGGCTTTAATCGTTTACTCATTCCAGGGGATAAAAAAAATTACGAAAAGTGATGGCGGCATACCTACTTCACATATGTAAACATTTTATGTATGTTAATATTTCGGTTAGTATCCCCGTCTTTAACTAAAAAAGTATATATGCCGCATCATATAGTATGCTATAATAATAAATTTAAGTATATAATCTTAGTCACTTAAAGAATGTTTTATTGTTTATTATGCAAGTTTCAAAAATGGTTTGATGCTCTTATGTTATACAAAAGGCTTCAAACGCTAACCCTGTCAGCATTTGCTCAGGCCAAATCGCAACTAAATATTCTTGGGAGCAATCGCGTCCCAGAAAATTTCGAAAACAGGTTTAGTTGTTAGGTACAAACACAAGTTACGGTCATTTCTCTCCCCGACAATATCAGCTGGTTGCGGCCCTGCTCGTTGCCCTCTTAAGGTCCGGGACCCATTTTGATAAAGTAGGTCAGATAGGCTTAAAACCGACTCTGGTTGAGAAGCGCTTGCTTGCAACTTCCATCGTGACCAGCAAACTTGATCTAGCTGTTGGATTGGGCTTCTTCCAACGAATTACGCGTGCATAGTGTTATTGTAACTTTAATCGTTACCAGCAGACGTCTATTTCGAAATCTGTATTACCCATTACCAAACCCTACTACGTAGGACATCCGTTTTTATTGCTCAGCAGCCCAAAAAAATGGCGCCTAACGTCTGCAGAAAAATAATTGAAGACATTTTTTGGGCGTCACACCAAAAAAGGCCTTCATGATCTTTATGGGAGTAAATTTGTAGACAAAAGTTGCACAACAACTTTTCGGGCAAGTTTGGGGAAATTCGGGCAAAAATTGTTCGTACCACAAAAATTTGCTTGCTCCTACACCTATGATGTCACTTACCACACGGAACTCAGCTTAAAGTGACTAATGTAGGTTGCAAAATTAATTTATTCAACGAGAAGCTTGCGCACAATCAACACATTTTGACATAGTATGGGTTGGAAAACGATTCAAACTTTGAAAAAGAATCTCAAAAGATGATAAATTCACAAAGCGTTAGATTTAATAATAAAAGGTATAAAAGAGCCAATACATTTTTTAGACTTGAGACTTTGCAATGATTATATCAATAAGAAAATAACAGTATACTTTTATAGGTTCTCAAGATGGCAAGGTCAAACTGTCGCAAACTTTGAATGGCGAAGATTTCACCGAAACTACATCAATGATTAGGGGATTCGGCATCTCTATTTCAGGACAAGTTGACGTGGACAATAACCAATATCCAGATTTGATGGTTGGAACTTTGAGTGATCACGCAATCTTATTCAGGTTGAATGCTCGTAACTGTAAAAAACTTTCGCATTCTGATCATTGTTATCCAGTGCTAATGTCTTTAGCAACAATTGCCCGAAAATGGATCGTTTTCGAAATACTTGTACTGTAGTTGAAAGATATAATCCAGAACTGTAACGGCCGCACGCTGACTTTTCAAAATTTTTAGAATACGCGTGCTCAGTCGTATTGCAAATATGTGTGGGTTTACATAGGTGCGTCAGAATTATAGCATACACAGAAAAGCGCGAGAAAAATCGTGCAGTTCAATCAAACACGTTTGGGTATTGACATTTTGCAATTATTCTATGATTGTGATTTAGAGATTAACTGTATGTAACCATTTTCTGCTCAAACATTTTTTTTAGTTAAATGGACACAGTATGACTGCAATTATTCAAACGAAATGCAGATATCGTCATTTCAACAAACCACGTGTGTTGCGTTTTCTTCTAATTTTTTTCAACATTGGTGGAAATGTTTAGCAGGTAATGCACTGCGTTTTTTTCAGGTCAAGGCCAATAATCAGCATTGATTCTTTGTTTCAAGCCTTTCCTGCGATGATAGATTTGCAGCAACCAAATTGCACTCATGATGGTCAGGTTCATTCCTGTTTCAAGTTGAAACTTTGCTTCAGGTATAATACTACATCGTAAAGCTTCTTATGCAATCTCTTCTTAAGCGTCATCGCTGACTGGGGCATTGAGCAGTGGTTTTCTACATTTTATGTCCGCGCAACTATTGTAAAGCAATCACAAGCTTGTAGCAATGTTTTTCAAACAAAGTTGGAATTTGTTTCAAGTTAGTGAGACCTTGATGTAAACTTTTACATTTTGAGTTTTTCTTTGTTTTGTCTTGCTTGGATCTTGCGGGAAACACGCTGTCGAAACCAGCGACATCATTCGGTACCATTCCAGCTGGGAACACCGGATTAGACGTCTTGTACTTAAACTGAGTCATTCAAAAAGACTTGTCTAAAACACCATTTTCTCTAGATTCCTGCATGCTTTTTGTAGCATCTTCCTGCGAATATAATTATCTTCAGCCTAGAATATATACCTCTTGGAAAATGTTTTTGAGCTAGCTATTCATCGCGACACAAAGAATATAAGAAAGATCTTCGTCTGAGATACACGCTGATCTTGGACAGTCAACTGCAAAAACAGAGAAAAGCTCCTCGAGTTCATTTTGACTCACCTGATGGTCAAACCCGAATAAACCGTGTCATCACCCTCAGCGCCGCAGGTGATCACTTCGCTTTTAATGGGATTAATGTTATTTTGCTTTATGCTCAAAACTTTCAGTTTCACTGTCGGTAGACCTAAATCTGGTGATGAATGTGCTATAAACTGACCTTCTTTCTGTTTTACCTTGGCTTGGTTATTTCCAAAAAATTACGGTCTGCATTTACGTGGTAATCCCCAAACTATCGCTTAAGAAAAAGGTTTTTATAAAATTGAACAATACTCTGCACATTATTTTTGTATTTTGTAAAGTTGCATTTACTTTTATCAGGAAACGAATTTTGTCCTCGTACATTCACTAAAGTTTATTTCGAAGAAAACGTCAAAGACCGATTGAGTCCAGTCACAGTTGACTTAGGTTAGTAACAAATTATAAAATTCCTTCTTCAGGTAATGAAATAGCTGCCTAAAAATATACGAATTTTTCATTTATATGCATTAGTCTCTTCACGCTTTCCAAAATTAAAGCGGATTTTTTGGAGGAAGTAAGAGATTTGAGAGTTTTCAGAAATCTTTAGCTAATCTGCTGCTTGCTTGCGCGACTTGCTGCGTTATCACTATTGCATAAATAACTATAGAAGCACTATATAAATTACGAAGTTCAAACTAAAATTGATAATATAAACAGATATGATGAATTCTTAGAGAATGTGAAGTAGTTTGCCCATTTAAATACGTTTTAACCGCGGATAAATTTTTCCCAATTATGCGTCAGAGTATAGGCCAGCCCTTTCTTGTAGCCTACTTTCTGAAGTATCAGTCGTGACACTCCGCTCTTTAATGTGCAGCATCGTTGTAGTATCAAAAACAGTTTATTTGAGTGTTACTTGAAAGGCAATGCTTAAAAGAGGTGCGTATGTTTTACATGACCGTTTCGCAATAAGAACTTTATATACGATCAGCAACAATCTTCCAACAGGAAGTCAAGCAAACCTGAATTTTGAATAGCCACTACATCTATTTAGGTCCAGGTGTCTAAACCAAGGTCTTATTTTTGCCTAGAGCTGCAGCTTAAGAGCAGTGACGTTGAGATAAAGCCTGAACAGCCGAACGAAGCAGTATTTCAGATGATCAATGACCCTATCCTCGACAGAGACACTGGAAATCGTAAAACAGTCACCGTAAATGTGCAAACTAATTGTGGTAGTGACGGATGTCAAAGCAACCTCACTGTCGATGGATCTCTTCCACCTGAAGTTGTTATTGGTCAGTGCATAGTTTAATTCAGTATTTTTCTCCTGCATTCATGTGATATATCGTCATGTGATATTTTATTGCTTAACATGTGGAACATACAGTTTGGTTGGGCATAGCCAGAGCATGACGCGCTGTGGGAAATATGGTTGTGAATCACTTACCCTTTGCTGATGACATGTGTACCGTATTTGGTTCCAGTCTCAGTGATCTTCAACGACTTCTCAATATGTGTTGTGATTATGCTGTTGAAGATGAAATTGTTTTTAAGCGTAACAAAAGAGCTGGTACATTTTCCCCCTGTAAAGCATAAACAGCCTGCAATAGCAGTTGCTTGCCTCAATGACGTGTGAAATTCGCCGAACAAGTCAAATTTATTGGTCCAAGGCAAGTGAAATCATTCTATTGTCCAGCGAACAAGCTACAGGCACCTTTTCTCAGTGCTTTAATGCGGTTCAAAAACACTCCGTTTCGTGCCTATTGCATGCCGTGTACGCCTGTCCATGGTTGTGTCACAAAGTCTAGCAAACGCGTCCGCGTTACCTATAACAACGCCTATCCAATTTTACACTATATCTCCAGGAGTGTATGTGTTCGCCCACATCACGCTACCCATTTCGTCACAAAATTTGACGTCTTGATTAGAAACAACTTGTATGTCTTTATGCAACGATGAGCATCTTCATCCAACAGTTTTATCCGCTCACTTGATCTGCTGCCAGATACTTTTTACAAATCTCCATTTCTCTCTCTGTCTAATAAAACGTTTATGTATGACTCATGACGATTTCCGAACGTAATAGATACTGTTGGCACTTTGCTTCAGTGTTTGTTCCTCTTCAATATTGGATGCGTCTATCAACCAATTCCTATTCTATGTGATGCGTTGCACTTAAGTATTTATTTATCTTTGTGTTCTTTTGACTGCCCCTGTGATGTCTGAACCAAACAAAACAACATAAAATAAATTGCAAACTTCCCAATTGCGGTGTGCTTGAGAGTACACTTCCTTACTGCGGTTTTAACGATTCTTTTCAGTAGCAAGAGTTTACCGATTCCCTATCTACTGTTTTAGCGTCGCTTCTAGTTGACCCTGATCGCTGTGTTCTGATTATTGGTGACTGCAATGATCATTC
>JGI24158J21664_10003117_pt1 | contig 20596 bp, 12 predicted proteins | sample Ectturendosymbi3_FD_21664 | JGI IMG/M metagenome (IMG submission 21664) | reverse complement strand
CGTTCAGGGCGCTGACTCAGCAAATCACGTTCAGAACCAGACCACATGTTATCCATATATGGTAACGAGACAACGCAAAACTGGCCATGTAAACGTAGTAATTGTGACGTCATTTACGGACGACCGCCAAGCAGCATCCTTTGCTGTAGTTATTAGCGCCTTCGGCGCCACGCTACGTGACATCACGTAAGGGCTGACATGCAGGGCCGGCCTTTAGCCGATTGCTTCCAATCGGACCCCGCGCCAAAGGGGGCCCCGCGCTACGCGTAACTAACCCACACAAGCTGACAGTTTCGATCGAAGCTGCTTGTGTGGCGCCGGCGTGGGACCCCGCCCCGTTGCCAGCGAACATCAAAGGAAATTGCGCGTTTTTTTAACAAACATTCGTCATCGCTTTCGACATGTGGTTCAGTTAAATTGTATTTTACAAACTCGAAGCTAGAAGAAAAACATTTTTCAAAATTTCAAAATCTAGGGGGCCCAAGACCCCATGCACCCCCTTTCGGACGACCATGCAAACGAGGGTACAGTATATATGCACACATGCGGCAAGCCACGCTCGTCTCGCAATAAGTTAACTCGCTTTCCCCACAAACCTGGACTGCGTAACTGGAACCCTAATTTCAGGCTCCGCCTTCGGCCCACCATGTAAAAGTTTTTGGCTTCGGCTCCAGTTGCAATCATCAAAAATTGCTTGGGCTCGGGTTCCGACTCCACAGCCCACCTGTCTGTTTCATTCGGCTTTGCGATTATTGTGCAGCGTTATAATACAAGGTTTCATTGTAGTTTTTGGGTTACTTTCTGTTGTCACGTTTTTACGTTTGTTGGTACTTTGTTGCTAAGCTGTTATACCATATCTTTGCTGACTGATTCAAGCAGTGTTGCTCATTTGATTTAACACGTGGCAAATTGGCCTGCCGTAGCATACACCGCGATAGGTACCTGGCCAGAGAGAAGGTATGGAGTGTAAGAACTCATGGATTTATTGGGTTTTACCGAGACGTCCGTGGAACCACCGGCGTACGCAGAAAATTTTCATGGGGGGGGTTCATTCAGTGGCATATGGTGGTCATTTTTATTTAGCGTGCGCTGTTTGTGACATCACAATTTGACGTCATGTTCATGTTTCCAAACCAATGTTGTGGCGAAGTTCGTTGACATACTACGCATATTCTTCCACAAGCACTCCCCTACTTTTTATGTCATTGCACTGAATATAAACTATCAGCGTTCCAAGTTAGGATATATGAAATAAACTCAACGCTACGACACAGTAGTTCATAACTGCAAAAATATTAGGCTGCGCGTAAAAACAGGGGAGTAAAACACACTCATCATTGAGTCCGAACAATTCACAACTGCAAAATGAGGCGGCGCTGATGTCTCGTCGAATACGAGCAGTCGAGCATAGAAACTGTGCGGATGGACTGGCTGGCGCACACCGCGGTTTGCAAGATCGAATTTTGATAAGCTGCACAAGAATTGAGAATGCGCGTAAAGTATGCAAGAAAACTTTCAAGTTTTTGTTATGAATAGAAGTCCAGCAAATTTTTCAGTTTTCCTTTTTCCCTGCTGAGATATTATCAAATTTCTGAATACTTCGTGTTAAAAACCGCTGTTATTGAGCTGGTGCAACAGTTCTATCATGCTACATGAATTGGTAATGTAGTCAATGCGGTCAGCGCTTGCACTGATCAACCTTAGCAGGAAAAATATGAACAATTGTTTCGGATAAAGTGAACTATCGCGGAACACAATCCTAAACATCCGTAGTAGACGAAAGGTCTGCAAAAAACGCAGAGATGGTTTTTGGACGCAGACGATGATCCAGATTCTCACCAAAACCTAATTATTACTTTTTGGCCCATTTACAATGTTCCTGGAATTTCGCATGCAAATTTATTCCGTGGTATTTGCATTAAGTCGACAGATTAACAGGATAAAAGCATGCGAAAACAATTAATCTCCTTTGCGCAGGTAATAAAGTTTTTGTAAAATATCACGCTCAAGGGGAGGGGGGGTTACTCCAAATCTCCCTTGTGTATGCCCTTGTCTGCGACTGTGTCTTAGTTTCGAAATGAATTTTTCAACACCACGACCGCAGTCTGACTAAATTTCACGCAGGATCCAAGCAGCTACCGGTGAGTTGTCAAAAACAACTCTAGTTACCCGACCGTCAAAAACAACAGCACAGCTTATCATGCATTTAGAACATATTGAATGCAGGCTAGAGGGTTTCTAAATTATCGTTCAAAATATCGCTGGCCGAAAGTTATCTACTGTGTATGCCAACGACACGAACTTCAACGGGAAATTAAGAAAAAAACTGGGGGAGTCAAGAAAAAATCTGGGGGCATGGCTCACCCAGGACCCCTTAGAACCGCTACTGCATGAAGTACACAAGTAAACTTCCAAGTTTTGTTATGTAGAAGTCCAGCAATTTTTAGTTTTCGTTTTTCCCTGCATGAAACATTATCAAATGCCTGGATGCTTCTATGTTAACAACTGCTGTTTTTGAGCTCGTGCTGATCAGCCATAGCAGACAAAACATTGACAATTGTTTCCGATAAAGTGAACTATCGCGGAACACAATCTTAAACATGCGTAGTGGACCAAAAGTTTGCAAAAAGTGGTGAGATGGTTTCTGGACGCACACGATAACGCAGATTCCCACCAAAACCTAATTATTACTTTTTGGACCATTTACAATGTTCCTTGAAATATGCATGCAAAGTCATTCCGTGGTATTTGCATTAAGTCAACAAACTAACAAGCAAAAAGTATGCGAAAATATTTAATCTCCTTTGCACAGGTAATAAACTTTTGTAAAATATCAAGCTCAAGGGGGGGTTTAACCTCAACCCCCCTTGCGTGGAACGGACACGGAAAGTCTCCGTTGGAGAAATGGGGGGCATGCCACCACCAGACACCCCTATCTTGGCATTACCCTCTTTGGACTTCGCTGTTTCTGATTTCTAAGATTATTACTTGATGCCCTTCTCAAAAATGTCTGCACAAGCCACTGGGTGGGGCCTCGCAAAAGTGCTTCCAACCGGGCCCCGTACTTGTTAAGGCCGGCCCTGTGGCATGTGTACTGCGCTACATGGTATCACGTAAAATAGGTAATGCCTTGTCCTATGGCGCCAAGGGTGGACCTTTCGCAATAGCAGCTGCATAGAACACGAGCGTAGTCTTCAAACTGTTTTGCAACCTTTTCAACTTTCTTTTCAAATGATTTTTAAAAGTTATATTGATTTGGCAAAAAATTCCAAAACCGCCAAAAACAGCGAGAAACGGTGGTTCCAATAAAACAAATCATTTTTTGCCATCACTTTGTTAAAATTGCATTTTTGTTTGTTTTATTCCGTGGCGCGAAAAATGCATAAACTCTTAAATCAACTTGGCATCTAACGTTGGGAAAGAATGTGTTCAGTAACAAAACCTCTGTTTTCTGCAGTGTGTGTTTTAAAATTGCATTTCAGCTTATTTCAATACGTGGCGATAAAAACGGCTAAAATCCCCAGACGCTTGGAACCGAATGCGTTTTTTGATGAAAACTTCTTGTCGAGGAATCGAAAGATTCAAGCCACACTGGATCGGCCATGTGTCCAGAATGTTCAAGGAAAGATTGGCGAGACACGTCTTGCTGGTTACGCACACGGGAAAGCGACCCAGAGGTTGACCAAGGACCAAGTGGAGTGACTATATCTCCGACCTTATTTGTTCCAATCCTGGGTGTGGATCCAGCAGAACTATCTGAGATTGCCGTTGACCCTATATTGATTTGGCAAAAAATTCCAAAACCGGTGTTTCGATTCCTCTTAGGGTTGCTGCCCCCGCGACCTCTCCCATTGAGGAAAAACGGCCATGAAAATGAATGAATGAAATTTCTTGGCGCTGTTTTGATCAAAGTGAAGTTATGTTTATCTCAAGTGATTAAAATCATTCGGTTCATTTGCAGTCATCTTCTATACAAAAAACAACGGTCTGTTATAAAACGTGAATGGATCATCCAGCAGATTTCCCCAGGGACGCCGGAACAGCGTTAGGGCAGGGGGTGGCATTAAAAGTGGAGGGCAATGGAAGTTATAAAAACAAAAACCATCGTTACCAATTATAATGCTTGTTTCTGAGAGGTTAGGACTCTGCATTAAACAACCAAGGACCAGTGAGGTGTAACCTTACCGAGCGAACCAAACGATTCAAATGCAATCAAGACAAGAACAACAACTCGATCTAATCCTTCGACAGAGACTTCACCGCCTACTTGCAAACCACAAAAAACTTTAGGAAGTCTTCAACCTCCAAGCGCTCTATTGCCCCTATACGAAATTTGTGAAAGCAGTCAAATTGACTGCTATTATGGCTAAAGTGTCGATACAAAACACTTCCGCACGGTTAAAAGACCACCATATAAGCAAAACCAAACAAATTCTACGAGACCTTATGTGGGCCAACAAAACAAGAAAACCTGCGCTACTACCCCGTTACAGTGTGGAAAAATTAAATACCGTAATTTCAGATAAAAAACAATTTAACAAAACAAGAGAAAATCACCAAAGATGACTGACATAAAAGCAGTAATACTTTTTTTTTCTTTTTCATTTCCAACGAAGGATGAACTGCCGTTAAAATTTTCCGGCGGTCCTATCTCCTCATCAAAATCTGAGGTGTGTAACGGAGTTTTTGATTCCGAAACTTCAGCTGACGTCAACCTGTGACAAAAGTTATCGCATTGAAAACGGCCCCAACCACAATTGAAATATTTATTCAATAATAGCTGTGTAAATACTTACTTAATTGAAAACTATCTTGCACTAACATTTATAGCGATACCGGGGCACGGCGCTATCGTCCCTATGCCCTTTAAAATTTGGGACTGGTTATCGGAATAGACTTTGTTAACAGCAAAAAAAGCAATTTACCAGCTCACAGAGCCCGGTAAATGCTGCAGTGTGATTTATCGAAGCTTAACAGCAAGAGACCCTTACACATATCTGCATCAGTTAAAAAACAGGATCCGGATATTCTGGTTAACAGATCAGTTAAATGCAACCTGCTGATTTTCACTATTCAACTTTAAAGGAATTCAGTACAACTTTGCGCGCATTAAAATTTTTCAGAAGTGTCATGTGTAGCTTATTTTGTGCTCAGAATTTTAGCAGATGTGCAAAAAACAATGACCAAGTCGCTACGCATGCATTTCGGCAATGAACGCTCGGATGATCAGATTGAAACGTGTGCGTAGCATTACCTTCTAAGATGACCAACGCACTTTGGATAACTTGCTCATTACACTTGATGCCTTCACATTATCACACGTCCCCTGATATTCATTGGTCTTTTGAACCTGACAACAACTTTTACAAGATCCAGGGCACAGCACTTGTCGATGCGTAATATAGGACTGCGTCCTATCAAAACAGGTTTAAAAAATAACACAGCAAAGAAACTGGGGCTACACTGATAACTTCCTCATACTTTTACTTATTTTTCACTCTTGTTGCTTTTTGAAGGCATGTGCGCTATGTGAATTGTACTGTTTTTTTTGTGTTTTAGTTTTAGTTTAAATCATTTGTGATCCTGTACTGAGCAATTGCCAACATAATTACACTTCTAGATGGAAAAGTTGTAATAAGCTCGGAGTGCCACGTGAAAAACATGTCTAGGTAGCAAGCAGACCTGTCTAACTTACATCCATGATGGTTTTCTTGTAACGGCACTTGTCGAAACATCAGCAAAAGAAACGTCCGTCGACAAAATCGTGTTGCTGATATAGGAGACGGCTTCTTCAACACTGTCGCACTCAAGGTAGCCGTGTACATCTTGATCTATGATAGTTCCTTGGGGACATGGAGTGCAGTGTGTAGTTGCATACTCACCATCCCTGAGAAAACAAAAGCAAAGACTTGCTTGTTTCTTTGCAAACCCAGCTTCTTTTTCAAATTGATTTTACACAAAATTTTGATTTAGTAAAAGGCTAGGTCAGCTCTGCTCCTTTTTGGAAATCATGCAAACATTACAATTCGATAGCGCGGTGCATAAAATGAAACGAACCGGCAATAGTTTTCCAGTCGATGATTTCTCGGACATCCGCAGCAAAATTTGTCAGTGCCTGGAACTTCTATCAGTTTCACATGGACACGTGTCACATCCGGGTTCAAATGAGGACACGGATCCGTCAGATCATTATGTTGGGCGCTCTTCAAGGGAAAATAAATTTAAGGTGAGAAAGCAGAATTTCCATATTTTACCAACTAGAACGTTATTGATAAACAATTTCTTGGAGTTTTTTATCAACGAATCACATTTTAATAATACGCAAACAGTTTTTTACCCCGCCAATGAATGGTTTCACCTTAAAGTGTTAAGCCAAGGGAAAAATTTCGTGTGAAGCAGTATTGCGTGAATAACGTTAATAGTTTTCTATAGGTTTTTCCAATTCTGGCTTTGGCACAATGCAAAGTTTAGTTCGTAGTTTGTTGTGGACAAGAAGGTCAGGTTAAAACTTCGGCCAAAACCAGCCTCCTGTGCGTGAAATGCGCCGCTCAAATTACGCGTCACGCGAGATAATGAAAGACTTACGTCGCCCCACAGCCCTGGCCTGAAAAACACTGCGCGAAATTTGTTGGTGATGATGTAGCAATGAAATACTTAATCAATTTATTTTAAAGTTTTTTCAAATGCAGCACGATAAATAAGTAAGAAAAAAGCAAATGAAAAGTAAGGAGTCTGACAGGAAAGTGAATATCGTTTTCTGCTTTGAAGAAGAGTCGATTTTCTTCTTACACACAACATTCACGATTTCAGCATCACTGCTTCCGTTTGACACGCATATGCGTTGCATGTGAATCGCACAACAATCTTGCTTGTTTGAGAACTGTGCGATTTTCAGTAATTTAAAAATTCTACGTGGTTGCGATGTTGCAGAAAGGATGACTGTATTGTGCAACGTCTTCACTCCCGCATGCAATGAAGTGGACTCATGCATGCCGGGCAGCAAGAAGGAATGCACAGATATTTGAAAGAACACAAAGACAGATATGTGGCGGTAATAGAAAAGCATACGCTTATTGGCGCTAACACGATTACTTGGATTAACACAAGCATAGGTATGTGACACTTGGAAAGGACATACGCACGTATGGCGCAACCACGTTTGCTGTAATGTTTAGCACTACACTGCTGTTACGAGTTACAAGCAGGTAAATTAACGATAATGGTCAATGGTCAGTAAGGGAATCACTCCACTGAAAAATACAATAAAACGTAGAAAACATCCGGGAATGTTCTGTGGCCGTCATTTAGTCTTCACAGTTGGCCGTTGAATTAGCATTACGCGCTTAAAACTTTGTGCGAAAATGTTTAATTAACTGCATAGGAAACCGACACCTCGCTACAAATAAAATATGCAAAAGTGTAGCATGTACAGTTTGTATAGAAAGAAACAATTGTCTTTCTTGACAAAAACCCTGCATACACTTTTAACAACAGCATACAAGAAGTTGAAATTTATTCGGAACAAAATGATGGACTCACCGCAGAAAAGGCAAGATAAATCAACCAAACAGAAAGAATTATCTTCATCTCTCCTGAATAAAAACATACGTTGAGAACGTTATCACTGTTGCAAGCAGCCGAAATTAATAGCGCTGCCAGGTAAACTATTTGAATCAAACTCTTAATATCGTGCGAGGTGCAAAGTGAGCTGAAACGGTCTTGTCTGATTTAGTAAAAATTGCGATCTCCACCGACGCTTCTAGTATTCTGTTCAACACGGCAAGACAAACACCTGCTCATCAGCCAGTTTTTATAACAAGAAGAAAGACATTTCCATTTCAATGATGTTAATACCAGAGACTGTTTTGTTGTCATAACATGCTGGGTTGACTTTATCAAAAGCATCTGACAGGGGGGTTTGATGGCAGAAAGGGAGAAAAAACATCGGCCAGTCTGTCCCGTTAAGAAAAAGTGATAGCGTAATAGATAGCCTCTCCATTTCAGGTGTGATGTATGCCACATGAACGCTTGCAGGAGACTCAATGCAAGGCATCTCCTGCAGAAGTGTGCCCACAGCAACGCTTTCCTGTGGTGTGTTCTGATGTCGCAAACGTTGCTATGTGAATGGCACGACTGGTTTGTCCAACGGTATAATTTAAGCAGTTGCTGTGAAATTACTGAAAGCTTGAAGTATTGCAGGTTGCGATGAAATACGACCTGAAATGCTCTAAGTCTGAAACAAAGAAAGAGTTCTATTACAGACTCTTGTGTGTCACGGTGTTTGGTGTTCCGTAATGGCACTGAAACTGTGGCTAACTGGAATGATCATCCCCATACATATGAAGGCAGACAAGAGGGAATGCAATTACTACTGAGGCATCTTTCTCCTCAGACCTCCTGCCGAAGTGTATGCCAAGTGCCTTGAAAAAATATGAGCGAAATAATTGAAAGAATGCCAGAGGATACCTAGTGCGGTTTTCGTCCTGGCCGCAGCATTGAAGACCAATTTTTCACTCTGCAACAATTTTCAGAAATGTTGGGAGTATCCCAAAGATGTCTACATATGTTTTGTCGTACTGCAGAAATTATATGGCTAAGTCTCTCGTGAAGAGCTTCGGGGAAAGTTGCAGGAGTATGGTTTTGCCGGCCGCCCGCTGCTGGCCGTCAAATCATTGCATTCCTGCTCAGACGTTCGTGCCCGTGTGGGCGGGGTTAAATCACAACCGTTCACCGTGGGTGTTGGTCTTCGACAAAGATGTGCCACCACTCTTCATCTTCTGTATGAATTGGATTTGAAGATTAGGTCTTAAAAGATCGAGGTATTATGTCACTCGAGAAACCCAAGCCAGCGTGTGCTGCGAGAACGCGGCAATACACTGCAACAGGTGGGGAGAAGTTCAAGTACCTTGGTTGGTATTCACGAACGACGGAAGGCAGAACAAGGAGATTGATACACGGATTGGTAAAGCAAACGCAGGTTTGCGTGAGCTCTATCGTTCCCTGGTCGCAAAATGGGAGCTTTCAACTGTTCCGTTACTATGTGGTCGTGAATCTCGGGGAATGAATGAAAGAGTGATATCTCAAGTACAAGTGGCAGAGATGGGCTCTTTACGAAACGTTCACGGCTTGACACTACGCGATAGATGTGAAATTTGTAGACTCCTGAATGTCGAGCCGCTTCTCCACCGAATAGAGAGATCTCAACTGCTGTACGTTGTTTCGGTCTCTGGAGTGTCACGTGTGGACCACTGGCGCCCATCTCTGTTTGCTTGCGGCGAGGGTCACGCGGCTACTTCCGTAGTCAATGCTGCTATGTTGGCAAAGCAACGGGAGCACAGCGTGTGAAGCTTTCCATTGCACCCTTACATTAACGTCGAGCACGAGGCTGGATTGGTCACAAACACCGTTTTCAAATCATCGGTATGAGCCGACCGACCGGAAATCAAAATACTAACTTCAGCTTCACAGGTCTGTGCCCCATCAATGTGCCACTTGGCGAGCCGGTTATTGACAACTTATATCTCATTAAATTTGTACACAACAAAATGTAAGTAAACGTGCCAATTTCACAGGGCGAATGGTGACATATAAAACCGATACTAAGAGAGAACATTTCTCTTGGAATGAGAGTCGCTGGCAGGGTTGCCAGGTTGGCCTTTTCATGCCAAATTTAAAAAATCTGGCCGTGTTTCAAGTTGGTTGACCTGAAAAAGTTCATTTGGCCTTTTTCTGACTTCGTTTCATGTTTGTCGGCCTTAAAAAGTTTGTTGGGCTTTTTGTGTTTTTACGCTGAAAAAATCCCGTCTGTACAAAAATAATTACTATACCATTTTTGTGATAAATGCTATATCAGACCAACTTCAGCGTTTTGATGTTGGCAAGTTGTGAGGGATACGAGGGAGATTAACAAAAATTTTTTTCGCAACCACTGCAAATGCATGCATTGTGCAATGTGTTGTGAGCACTAAGCAGGTTCAACACTTCCAGTTGGGTCTGCGTACTGCGATAGAAAAGCAATTATGATGTCGAGGAAGTGTTCTTATAATTCAGGTCGCGTAAGTACAGGAAAGTGTGTGCAGAAAGCTGCCGATAGATCAGTGTATAAATTGTGGCACCATTGTACTCACAATGTGCAATCTCACAAACCATGAAAAGTCAAAGAAACATTAGTAATGAGCTCCAGTACAATTAAAAAGCCAAGAAAAAGTTAGCCTAAATTTCGAAGAAACTTTCTAGTGACATTCATGTAATTTAGGCGTTTTTCACGACAAAGGGATGGCCTAATCGGTTTGGCCTTTTACTGGGTAGTATTTAATACTGTTTATCTCTTTACTGAAATTTTCATTTGGCAACCCTGGTTGCTGCACAAAGGCTGTAATCGCTCTTACCCGTGCAGCAACTGCGAGCTGTAGCTCCCAAACAGGGCCTCGGAAACACCGTGCTCTCTGGAAATCCTTCAATAAACGCATCAGGTTACTTGCAAAAAAAGCTGGGAGCGCATCAGCTCACACTAGATTGGATTAAATACATTAACGGTACTTACCTACACCTAAAAACAAACATTTACGTCAGCGAAAACAATGCAATCACACTCGCATTCAAGGTTACGTCGCTGATATGCAATCACTGCAGGCAGGTGTGAAAGCAGTTAATATCAACAGTACAAATGAACGCATACCAGAGCATAAGGTAGTCAGAATTAAGATTGACAAATTTTATCGTTTCAAACAAAAGCCGCAACTTGAATATAATGAAACATAAAACACCGCAAATTGCATGAAAGCTATGAATTACGTATACACATAGTGTTGAAGTATTTTTGATAAATGAAATTTTACGACCAAGGTACAATGGCACCAAGAAGGGTCTATAAATTTGACCAGTGACATCATAAAATCCATACACAACAAACTACGTAAACCCTCGAAACTTCATTCAAGATTTGATGGTAGCAGCTTTAAATCGAGTAAACTAAGTTGACGCTCCAGAGGTCTCAAACACGCGGCCCGCGGGCTACATGTGTACCGCGATGCTTTTTGGTAATTTTCAAATAATTAACGTTGTTTCGTTTATTCACCAGTGTTTAAAAGTGCTCGGCTAGCGAGTGAACAAGTTCCTTTTGAACAAATGTAGAGACAGCTAGAAATGACTTGCAACCCACAATACCTTTCGCAAGAAATAAGATGTAAAAACTGTTTGTAGTGAAGTTAAGGTACCGCGATTGTTTTGTCAGCGTCACAATGCGGCCCCCGGTTAGTCATAACGCGGCTCTCGGGTTACTTTATAAGTCCTCATTTGGCCCTCGGAGAAATTTGAGTTTGAGCCCCTGCGCTAGACTAATAGTTAACTAAGAGTAACTGAGCCAGCAGTTTTCACTGTTGCATTAACCCAATCCTTAGTAATTGGAACGCCGGAATTAAAATCATTATTCCGGGGATCAGACTGTGAAATACAGCCAAATACAAAATCTGGTGACATGCTGATGCAAAAAATAAGAAACTCTACGGTTTGATTCACGAAAAGTCGAACCAATTTGTGTATTTTCATAAAAAAAACTCTTGAAATGAATTCCTTTTACCAGCTGTACCATTGTACACTGACATAAAACTAAAGATATAAAGTAAGTGCTGTATGAATCAGGGTTGCCAGGTTAACCTTTTTAGGCCAAATTCCAAAAATCTGGCCTTGATTCAAGTTTAATGGCCTACAAATTTTCTCTTGGCCTTTTGTGGCCTCGTGTGAGGTTGCTTGGCCATAAAAAATTCGTTTGACGTTTTGACTTGTTTACGCTGAAAATGTTTCATCTGTAGAAAATTACTTACGATTCCATTTTTTCGGCAAAACCGTTGCAAAACGTTTGTGTTAAATTCTATATTAGACTGACGTCCGTGTTATGTTTGTAAGATTTGAGGGATGCGAGGTTAGAAGTAATTTTTTGCGCAATCACTGGAAATGCATGCACTGTGTGTGTTCTAAGCACTAAGCAGGCTCAACGCTTGCGGACAGGCCTGCGTCTCTGTGATAGAAATGCGACAATGACGTCGAGGACGTGGAAGGGCCTTTATGATCCTGGTCGTACTCGTAGTCGTTAGTACAGGAGTGAATGTGAAATGACTTTCGTATGGGCGCAGAAAGCTGCTGATGGATCAGTATGCAAACTGTGGCAGATTGTACCCAAAGCGTGCAACCTCACAAACCATGAATAGTCAAAGAAGCATCAGGAATGAGCTCCGGTATGCAAGGCCAAGCAAGACTTAATCTGAATTCCGAAGAAAAGTTCTATTGATATTCTTGTAATTAGTTTTTTTTGTGACAACGGAATAGCAATACCACAAACAAAGTTTGTATTTTTTTCTGGCCTTTGAATAATCGGTTTGGCCTTTTTCTGGTGTTTTTAGCACTGTTTGGCTTTTTTTGAAATTTTAATTGGCAACCCTGGTAAAAATACGTATATCAATCAATTGTTGGTTGCAGCTAGTTTAAGAAAAAATTGCCTTCATTCAAAATTAGGTGAAGTAGACTGTACTTAATAGTCTTTTTTTGTTAAGAAAGTGCTTCAGTTACGCCAAGTGAATTGCATATCAGCTGCAATCTCCAGACGTGTTGACACAGAGCTTTACATCGATATCCAGCACGCAGCTTCCACTGCTCCATGCAAGTTACTGATCTGCTTCCTCATTCATTTTATCTCTCTGCAACCAATTTATTTGAGAACTACATTATTTTGTTCAAAGCCCAACCATTTGAAAACATTTAATTCGAGAAATAGTAGTGTGAATATTGTCCATTTCAGATCACGTGCATGTGAGATAACTCATTTCAGGTTAAGGAGACCACTTCGCTTTGAGACTGACCGATCGTGGTCAATTGGCTTTTTTTGCTTTTTCTGTGAGGTGCGCCACTTAAAAAAAGTGCATCAACCGTTAGGAATAACGGAACATTATAAAAATGTTTGAAATGACTGGACATCTTGCGGTATACATTTAAAATAACACCTCGAAGTGTTAGGATTAGATGTGTTTTCACTCCAATATTTACAGCGCCATATCAAATGTACTTGCCTTAAATAAATGTGGTGGTACAGTCACCTTAATTCAGCAGGTCTGCACTGCACTACGCTCAAAGCAGTAGTTCGATCTCGTTTGTACTGGATTTCAAAGAGCGAGGCCTCAAACAAAAGTATAGCCAGGTTAATTGATACTAAGAGTCGTGACCCGTATTTTCAGAAAAAGAGGTATAAACTACAAAAAGAACAAGAAGTTTTGAAAGTTTACGTGCGTATTTTTTGAAAATAGTAATTCAAATCATGTCGTGTTTGTGTTGTAAACAGACAACAACTGATTCATTTTGTAACAACAATCAATCAATACACAGGGTTCCCACACATTTTCAAACACCATTTTCTATACTTTTTCAATGCCTTTTGAATGCTTAATGAAAAAACTTTAATACATCACTTATCTTCAGTTTTCGAAAATTATATACATGGAACACAACGCAAAAAAGCATCTGCAAAACTTTCATCAACGATAAAGAACAAAGTTCGAACAAACAAATGGATGAATTAGGAATTTCCATACTTTTTCAATGATTTATGTACATCTTTGGCAAAATTCAACACTTTTTCAAGATCTTGAAATCCGATTTTACAACTCAATACTTTCCATACCGCGTGGGAACCCTGTGACGGCCAGAGAAATCCTTGATCAAGCCCAGCCTGACAACTGTGGATGACCTTTGATTGACATAAAGCCCCAACTTTTCCCTCCTATCACCAAACCTAGCCTAGTTACGTCGCTGGTCTCAAACGAGTTGATCTAATATTAAAATTGTTTAGATATGGTGAGTATGAAATAACCGGTGTTGTTGCGAAGACGTCACAGGCAAACGGTCTGAAACAAACGGACCTCAAAGCCCTCAACACTAACAGCCTATACATCGTAGAAGGAAACGATACACGGTTATTGTTACAGGATGTCACGTGCTGGTCACAAGACGCTGTTTACATAGCTTAAACCTCGAATCAACGAAGGTTACAAAAGTTCGCGACGCTCTGGGCTAGCGACGTCTTCAGAGAATTGTTGCAGCCAGTGGCGTAACTACTAACTGACGGGGGACGATCCGCCCCTCCTGGCAAGCTATATGTAGAAACTGGCCCCCTTTAGCTGACATTTTGGTATTTAGTATTCTTTAGATTTTCTGTAGGTTGTTGTTTTTTGCGTTTTTTGAGGTGTTTTCGATTTTTAGCTGGTACAGACATCCACGATATTCGGATTCACTATTATTTCTCTACTTTGTTTTGAGTGTCTTGGCTAGTGGGCCCCCTTCAGCTACGTTTTGCACCCCTGGCGCAAACTTCTATTTACACCACTGGCTGCAGCATTTTCTAATCTTGAGGATGAAGCAAATCCAATAACTGCTTGCTGCAGATTACATTTTGCCGTATGGTCACGTATGGTAATGGTTCTAACTTTCTACCAATGCTTTGCCTATCGTTGCAATCATACATACTTAATTATGAAACATTTTGTTGAAAGCTGATAACTACACTGATGAAAGAAAACCAAACTATAAATTCAACAGCATCAAACGTTATTAGGTTTCAAAAGTTATTCTGATAAAAACTGCCAGCCTGTAGTAAGCTGAAAGCTCTTATTTGGTTAACCGCATTTCTTTATGCCTTGCCAACTGGCATGTCATTCTTTTTGATAATCGAAGTCAAAGCTCAAACCTGATCAGCATAGGATACCACACAGTAAAGCCATCGATGCGCACTTCTTTGTTTGTCAGCCTGATAACAAACTAAAGCAGTACTAAATCACCTGCTTTCACGAACTCACCGCGCTTTGGTACAATAACCGTCAGCTGCAAACATCACTTGTTACCTCTTAGTAGGCTGCCAGCACAAACACGCTATTGCATAGCCCTATACTCTCTCATCCTATAATACGATTATATTTCGTTTCTGCGAGCGAAAAACGGTTACTGCAAGGTCAGTCGACCTATTGCGCGCTAGATGACCTCATGGTCTTTCACCAATCCTTTGTGACAAAGGAACCAGTGAATGAATGTTGTTGCTTGTGTAGAACTTTGCTCTTAAAAATATGCGATAGCTTCTGTATTCGCCTATGTTCTACGCAATGCTGTATGATCTATTGACTGTGCACACCATCATTTCGCCACAAAAAACAATACACTACTTTGCCGCACTGCGCAATCTAGCTTCACAGCTCTCCGTCACCTGATTACGCAACGCGCGTAAACCTTTCATCACACCATTTCGTCTGTATTGAAAAGTCTTGGCTGTAGATGACGCGTTAAAGACCATTTTCTCCCGCTAGGTTCGCACGTAGCTAGAGAGCGGGTCTAAAGAGGTACTGCTCGCCCGTGGAAAACGAAAACTGTTATGGCGACTCAAAACCCGTACGAAATGTCAGCAAACCTTGGCGATCCGAGGTAAGAGAAAATTGTTGTCTCATTTCTGGCGAACCGGGAAATGCACGACAAAATGAGTGTTCAATTCTGGGTTTGAAGCAGTGGCGTGCAGAGGTCTAGTGGTGCCCGGGGTGACTGCTTGATTGGATGCCCCCTATCAACTTCTAGTATTGAACAGTGGTGTATGGTATATATTGTTACTGGACATAAGCTGTTTGTGACGCCACAATGTAACGTCATATTCACGTTTGCAATCCAGAGTTTTGGCAAAGTTTGTTGATGCAACATGCATACTCGTTGTTGTACAATGTTTCAGTGGAATAAGTAGGGCCAATTTTTATGACCTAAAAACCCTTGATAATATGAATTTATCTTTCAGAAAACATGACTTTATATGACCAATCAAAAGTGAACGTGCTAGAACATGCATCTACTGTACAAAGAAGCATTTCCAGAAAAAATAGGCGTTAGAGATGGCAGCCTATGGTTTGCGGAAGCCAACTAAAATAAGTAGCTCAAAACATGAGCAAAACATGTATTTTGAAGCACATAGAAAACACGCATGGGCATTGGTTTATTTCTTTTGGGCAACAAGAACATGCATTTTTAGGCAGTGCATTACATTTCATCCAAATAACTTGGTTCACCTACATTTTTGCCAACATTTGCAAGGTGCCCAAGTGGGTTCAATTTACAGGATGCAGCTTAGACCTAGCGATATAGTAGTTTCACCTGGTATTTTGAGATGGTTTTAATGGTTTCCTTATTGAATTACGCTGAATATATGCAAAATATGACTTTATGACCTAACTTGGAAAATATGATTTTTTATGACTTTATAACGTTTGTGATAGACTGCGTAGGGGTGCGATTTTTGTTTTAAAATTCGTTTCATAGCTTCCTGAAGCACAGAAAAATATAACTTTTATGACTTTAAATGGCCCTAGTAATAAGCATAATTTAATTATCAACGCTCCAAGATAGGAGACTGTATAGCCAAGCACAGCACTCAACGCTAAGACAGAGCAGTTCATAACTGCAAAAATATTCGGCAAGTCGTTAAAAGAAGGGAGTACAGCACACTCAGTTCTACGTCAGCGCATTTCACAGGTACAAAAATATAAGGCGCGATTGGCCCATTAAAACAGTGGAGTAAAAGACACTCAATGCTATGACAGGGCAGTTAACAACTGCAAAAATATCAACCTGCGCGAACGGCTCGTCGAATACCAGTCGAACAGAGAAGGTATATGCGGCTGGAATTGCGGACACCCAGGGTTGACAGTTTGAAACTTACGAAACTGCACAAGAATTGAGAATGCGCATGAAGTACGCAAGAAAACTTTTGTTCTTTATTAAGTGGCTGTTTTATGTACAACTACTGAGGGGACAAAACAAATACAGGCTTGTGTGAGCCGTTATAACCAATCCGCTTGAACTGCCAATTAACGACGAAGCTCGAAAAGATGCACATATTGCAAGTACAGGTGTGCGGCTGTATTAGCGCACAGTCAGTGTTACCACATCTAAAAAACGAAACGGGAAACTAGTGAGTCATCAAAAAGTCTGCTAAATCATGCAAGATGAAATAGGAAAGTTTTGAAATTGGCTCAGAAAATCAATTAAACGCTCATAATTCAATCCTTTTTGTGACTTTCCCTTGATCGCACGATCTGGAAAAAGTCATGTCACTATCAGTTTGATTGGGTGTGCGCCAAACACCTAGAGTAGGCTATAGGTCCCTGCATGGTATTGAAGAAAGTGAGAATCACTGGCATTTGAATGCGTGAAACCAGTGTTGACAAAAAAACAAATTTTGCAAAATTTAAAACCCTGCTCAGGAATCTAAGGTGGGCCACCATCTTGGGGCTTTTTTCGTTGATTTTATATACTTAGGAAAATGTTAGAAACCTGTGTTTCCATGGCTTGTCCTGATTTTCAGAGACAAGTGGAATGGTGCCAGAGGTATTTTACAAAAATATCCCTGAAAGTCTGTATATAGAAAGTTGGGCTACTATACCACCCAGGGTTTTGTGATGTGTAACAAATTTTGTGCACCTTCCCTAACTTCCTTAACATTTCAATGTGATTTTAAGTGCTAAAGTGTTTGGCCAAATATGGCCACCGAAACCTTGCATGTGAACAGTCTTCCTGCACCATGACCTGATATGAAGAAAAGACGGATCTAAAACGCACATGATGTTTTCTACGCACAAACAAAAATTCCCCTCTAAAAATCTTCTTTTGGGGTTACAGTGCAGAAATTGTGTATATTGCCTATGTTCCGCTGCGATACGATTTTGTTGTGCAAGTCATTAAAAAGTGGACGTCGGGAAGTCAAAAATAGTTTGATGCGAAAATAACGGATGTCACACGTCGCAGGAAAATGTAATCAAATTTGAGGTTGCATTACTACACCCATGATTTCTCAACTCGTATAGCATTTTAAGGTTTCCTGAGCATCCCTGAAGTTTGAGTTAGTAGCAATGCAGCAGGAAAAATCATCTAGTTACAGCACTTTAAGTTTTATAATTTCATGCTCTGGTTGCACCCCTGCCTTGGATGCCCGGGGCCGTCGCCCCGTTCGCCCCCCTCACACTCTGCACGCCACTGGTTTAAAGCTCGGCTCAAGACTGTTATCAGATTAGAATAACTGCTCAATACCTGTGCTCATAACGAAATGTTTTCATGATAAATACGAAATGCTGTGTCTGTCTTAGCGATCTAAGACGTGATCGAAAACGGTTGTCTCAGTAGAACGATTTCTACTTAAAGAAAGGGGCAAGCTTTCCCCTCAGTCTAACCCTCGTGGTAAGCAGTTGGGTGTAAAAAAAAGCAATTAGAGCATTTTCCCTCCTTTCTCGGTACGATATTGACAATGCATTGTTATGACGGTTCATAACAAGATACAGCACCAACGACGAAATTGGCACTCGTCGATTACAAGCAACGGTGTAAAGAAACTGTTTGACAATGGGAGCTTTGTCAAACAATGGTCATGCGACCTTGACCAATGGTTTTAGGCAGGGACCGAATTTATGAGGGTGACGGGTGGACATGTCCCCCCCAACTTTTGGAAAGGGGGGACATAATATCTTTTGTCCCCCAACATTTTGTGATAAAAAGTAATATGTCTGTGCAAATCTCATGGTGACATTACTGTTGGAAACGTTTCCCTAGCATAAAATCAGGGAAGAAATGAGAAAAATGAGCATTATCACTGGATTATCTGTAGACACAGTGTGCAGATTTCCTATGTAAACTGAATTCTCATGATTGTTGAAAATTGTGTTAGTTAATTTGAATTACCGAATCGGTGTGCACGTGAACTTCGCTCAATCGAGAATTCCTGCGCTGGTCTGTAGCCTGCAATCAGAATACGGTTGCCACCAGGCGCGTAGCTATGGGGACAACGGGGCAATGCCACCCCCAATTCCAATGTTTTCTGGCTAATAAAATATTTGAAGGACAAGCCAAAGAAATATTTCAGTCCAAATCAACAAAACTGCCTCAAGGAACCTCTTCTACTTCAGCTTTTAGTCGAACACAAACTTGTATCTGACCTTTTGTAATCATGTTAATCAATGACCGCAAATAAAAACAATTGGAGCAACGTTTTTCGCAGCTGTTTGTGGCGCACCAACTTGCTGCATTCCACCTAAAGGTTATGTAAGCTAATCTTCATTGCAAGACCATCGCAAATTCCCCTGTGATAACCGTGGGTGTTATAAATATAACCTATCCTTGTATCCAATGTCAGCGTAGCCTTAAATCAATATCGTAGACTTTGTTTTTGCACAGTTCTAAAACTACATGCGTGAATATGGCGGTGATACACATTTTATATTTCTTGAAGCTCAAACTTTGGCTAAGAAGCGATTCAGTTTCAAAGTCTTCTTCATTGCTCCATAGTGACTGCTTAGCAACAATAGTATTCATTCTAGATATTTGTTTGTGATGACATGTATTGTGACGGTTCAATCACAATTATTGGAGCCTTAACGTTGTCATCAATGATTTCCCTTTACCTTGCCGGCGAGTAAAAATCAGTATTTTCAAGATTTTAGACTCCGACGTGCTGTTTTTAAGTTCAGTGTTTCAACGTTCATCTGATGTTAATTGCCACCCTACCTACAGTAAATTATTTGAAATCATTTAACTGCAACGAGAAGAGTCAACAGCAAAATCTAACGTAAGTAGCAAGATGCTTTTCATTTTGCAAGGGCTGAGAGAATTGACACTTCCATTACTTTCAGATACTGAGATAACTTGCACTGCGGTGCATAATAAAGTATAGGGGCAGGCTCTCAGATAGGGGCTCCAAAACATCGCCATTGTGAAAGGTAGATGTGGGATTACGTGGATAAAAGAGTTAAATTTGTTTCACATTTCAATTTATGAACTGAATTCAAGAGCATAAGACACATACAAAAGGAATAAAATTCTGTAAGGTTTTGCAGCTTCACAAATGAAAGCTGCCTCCTGTGGCACATTTCCCAGAATTTTTGCTTTATTTTGAAAAACATATCACTTGGTTCAGAGCTTCTTCAAATGTGGCTCTAAGAGTGGTACATAACCTTTTTAACTAAATAGTGGTGCAAAACTCTCAAAGGGGAGCACGATATCTTTGAAAAAAGGGGCCCGAGACGACTGCCTCGTTATCCTTTCCTAATATCCATCCTTGAGCTCGGGTGCATGTGACTAAAATGAAACTAAATTTGAATTTTTTACCATCAGGGCTTCAAATTCCGCAGATAAGTTATTGTATTTTCAGGAAGCCCGTGATTTGTACAAATTAATTACGTGCAGTGCTAAACTATCTTTGCCTGCAGCTGAGCGTTGTCAATAAGTTTTGTAATACTGGTTTTCTATTGTGTTTACAGTTGAGTTCCATCTTATATTTCAATGAAGTCAGTTAAATTTAGCAAAGTCTTATCAAACAATTTAAAAGAAGTAAGTTTAAACTAGCTACAAAGGTTTTACGGAACAGGTTGAACATAGCCAAAAGATCTTACGGATTATCAAAAATCCAAACATTTTTCCATCACGTTGAAAGCCTCTAGCGTATACGGTTATCAACTACAGACGTGAATTAAATGCTCAAAAATTAGATGACAACGCGATCCACTTCTTATATCCGCGAAAGTTTTGTAGAAGACCT
>JGI24158J21664_10003115_pt1 | contig 20599 bp, 17 predicted proteins | sample Ectturendosymbi3_FD_21664 | JGI IMG/M metagenome (IMG submission 21664) | reverse complement strand
GGTTATGTGGTACAGCTCACAATGTGAACGTTCGTCGTCGTTCATTCAGGATGCTGGCGGTCTAATAAAGTTTCACAACCACAGCTGGTTTTATCCGGTTTAAAAATATTCCCCGCCCCGCTCCGATACCCTTTGTATTTCGCGCTGATCCAATCCAGCAGTGACAAAGGAGAGGGTGCCTTACTATGACGCATAAGAAAAACTCCAGCACTGCAGGATGCATGAACACTGTTAGCATCTTCTTCAAGAAATACAAAAACCCCAGCAACAGTGTTCCCTCTAAGATGCGCAACTGCGCAGTAACACCAGACATTTTGCGCAGTGCTATCTCATTCTCGCGCACTACCAACATTCTAAACTTAATACGGTATGTATATACATCGCACAGCCCTTTTAACGTTAGGAACGCTTCACTGGTTGCGTTCCTGCATGGTTGCGCAGTTGCAGGCGCTTCGTGCGCAACAAAACAAATATTTGCTCAGTGCAGAATTTTCTTAGCGGGAACGCTGGCTTTAGTCTAAAAGATTTTTTTAGCTTGAGGTTGAAAAGCTTTTTGTGGCAGCAGAACGCAAAGGTAGTGTTACATAGCATTTGCAAGAGTCCTTGAATTGTAGTTGACACGGTGAAAAGTATTGGAAATAAAATGGCAAGGCAACAGATTTCTGAAAAATAAATTATTATGTGTCTTCTCCTTTTCCGAAGACTCTATCTGGTCCAACGGTATGCACTGTGCTGATTTTGCAGACTTGCTATTCCGTAGATACACCTGGCTGTAGCTCCTGGATGGAACCTGTCTTTACCGACGAAGAACCAGAATCTACGGTACGGTCAATATTTGATATAGATTGCGCCAATCACCGCACTTTGATTTGTGTTACGAGTATTTATGATGTCACACTTCGTCTGAATAATGGTTGTTTGTTTCAGAACCGCAAAGAAGTTACTGCACGGGCAAGCCTGGGAACGTAAGGCTGCATTCGTTTAGCACGGTCTTGCTGCGTTTCGTCAAAATACGTAATGCGTATTTTAGTGCATAACGTTTCGAAATCAAGTTTGGCATTGCAGTCAGTCAGTCTGAAAGCTGGAATTGGGCTTTTTGCTTGATACGACAGACAAGCGTTTTCATTTCTAACTGGAAGATGCAAAATGGGCATAACGCCTTCTTCTATTGGTGGTGGAAAGCATGTTTCAAACGTTTCGTGTCACGTGATACATGCTGCGCATCACTTAAATTAGAAACACTCCAACCTGAAAAGATGTTGTATTGGGATTGCCACCAACATCAGTTGTCCCCTTTTAAAGTAGCACTTCACGTTTTTCTCATAATGTATACAATGTATGTTGCAATTTGACAAGCGGACAGCTAAAAAAATGGCAACGACCAGTTTTCATCTAGCAATGTGAATAGAATACTTCTTTCGAGATATGAAGCGCATCTTCAAAGTACATATCACGCAACTGCTTTGCATTTGCTTTTGAAATTAACAGGATGTAGTGTGCACTGAAGAACATTGTCGACGTTGTCAAAACCATTGCAAAAAAGATTTGCTAATTTGTTTTGGGTGTCAATAGCTCATGCGCCTGTGTCCAGATTGAGTGGCCTTGCCCAGGTGACATTCCGTTTGTTGGTGAAGGCCATTGGTAAAGTGCTTTTCAAGCTCATCACATTCTGGATTGACAGTTATGACAGTTGCTCATCCAGCTCCTATCGTCTTACCCTCAGTCAAAGTGATTTATCCCACTCTATAGTTTCCTCGAAAGACGTTCTGAAAGTTTTTGTGATATAAGTTATCTGAAGAGAAGCAAATAAGTTATCCATTGATTCTCACAACAAATTGCCTTTAAAATATTACCCCACTTCAGATTCCGTTCAAAAGAAAAATGATGGTTCGTAAAACTACCAGCGCAGTCGAGTGACCAATATGAACAAACCATGCGTTGATCCGACCTTGCTTTTATGTCGAAACAATGGCGTTGAACGTCACAAAAATCCTTTCAAATGTCTTTGTGTTGACACATTGTCGCTGAAACTCCCAAAATTCGTTTGAAACCAGAAGCTCAACCTCCGACGCAACATCTGCGAAGCACAGGGCATCGGTGCAAGACGGTGCTTTCAGCTCTGTTAAAAACTGTCAGAGAAAGCAAACTTCTCGTTCGAAACAGGCTTCGTGGGGAGCAAAGCCGGCTCTTCAGGTTGGTTGTTGTGTTTCAAAAACTGCGCCACTTGCCTTTTTAAATGTTTGATGCGTTTCAATTACGTGGTTGACCACGTCGTTTAGCCATATTATCATTAATTTTTTTTGCAATCATACTTTGCACAACGCTCAAACTCTCCAACCTAAAGTTTTGTAACTATTTGAAAAGCATTCAAATCCTTTGCGTTATCAGGAAGCTTTAGGTATTTGACTGATTTCGTTCTATTTGTGTGAGACTTAGCAAATGTTCAAGTCACATTTGATTCCACCCCGAAAAACTTCTCTAATTTTTGTCTGTATACAGGGCCACGATACTGTTCGTCCTGACAAAGCCTTGCTCCCAACCAAATTTGCTGGTCAAGGAAAACAAGGCCCAGCTTCTGTTGAAAAAAGACCATGTTTTTTACCGCTTTCCGCGGTCCATCGTGACCTACCAGTTCTGAAATCACCAATAAGGAGTGAGTATTTTCGAGAAACACCCTGGAATTTTAATACAGTTGAGGTTATGTCACTTGCCAATTGCTGTTAAACCATGTTGCTTTTGAACTGAAAATGACCAAGCAGTTTGTCAAGCAGCCAAAACAACTTTCCGATGAAGGAAGATAAGAGGTGATGTTTCACGTTAATAATATTCAGTTTCAATCTCACGAACGGTCTTCTTGGAAGTAAAACTTATAAGACGTCGTTTTTAAGATCTATATGTGAAAATGAACGACTTCTTAGAACTTCTGTCGCCGAGTTCCGATGTTGGAGACGATCCACTCGAAGAGAGGCATGCTCCTGTTCCGAACATAACTTCTAGTCCATCTTCCGGTGAGGCAACACTGTATGTGTCTGTGTAGTGGGTTGACGTTGTATGAGTCGCCAATTAGTCGACTTCTTAATTAACGTGCAAGATACATTTGGAAATTGTACCAGAGGATTTTCACAGCGAAAAATAGTAGCATACCGAAGTAACGCTTGAAGTTTCACAATCACATGAATTTAAATAAAACCCCAGGTGGAACAGGAAAAGTTGTTGTGAGAGGATTTGCATCAACTGGAGATTGTGCGCAAGATATGTAGCCCATACAAGGTATCAGCTGTCAGAAGCTTGACCTTTGCATTGTGCGCGATCGTGGTCCGTTAAATTGATTTGTTGTTTCTTCTTGCATACCTCGTCACCGGTCTTTCGGACCACAACATGGGTTTGTGTGAGGAGGTTTTATTTTACGTCTCTAATGTTTTTGACAACCCTGTTGCTGTAATTTTCGGCACTGTGGGTATTTTGCTTCCTATTTCTAACCGTGGGTTTCGGAGAGGTATACCGGTATGTCTAACCAACGAACCATAAGTTGTTGATTACGCACTGAACAACCTGTCCATCACGGAGCAGTGCTTGTTGCTTCCTTTGCAAAATTCCTTGTTCTCAAGATGATGAACAGAGAAGTGTTTTGCGAAAACAGCCCTTTACCAAAAAACAGTGATTCTGGCAATCATGACTCAACCAAATTTTCTTAACGATTTAAACAGCATCACCAACCCTTGAGTTGAGTGACTTTACATTACACTGTGTGGCGAATTCTCGCATTTAATTCATTGTCCGTTAAAACATTTCTTTGGCTTGTTTTCTCTTAGGAGGGTTTCTAGAGCTCACTTTTCTTTGCTCCGCTAATGTGTCTCAAACTAATTTTCCATCATAGAACACATCACAAATGTAGAATTAATATTGCAACACAAAAGATTTGAAGTCTGATGCTGGTCATTCTTAAACGATATGCCCAGCACTTCATCATGAATTCTTCAGACACTCTCGTAAGTATTAAAATTGCTTGTGCAACTTTCCTGATGGTTTTGCAATAAGCATATTTGCCTAATGATCGCAATGGTTTCTTGCATTCCATGCTGAAGTTGCCGTGTATTTTTCGGTGATGACGCAGCGCTAATCCTGTCACGCTTGAATTGCTATCATTATGAAAGAGATATTGCTCTTTGTGTGCCGGGACTTTTGTTAAGAGGTGGGCTGATCATCATTTTGCCGAAACCTGGGCGGCTTCTCCCTGGCATACGGACTAATAATTTTTGCTGATGTGACATTAAACAATTTTCTAGAAGACCCTGAGATACCAGTGGAGTCGATATGCGCCACGCCTTCACATCCTGTTGGTGACGTCCACGTTGAATGTCAGACAGACGAGGATCAAACAGCGGCTTCCATTGTGCGTCACCAACAAGTGTCGCAACCAGAGCAAAAACGTTTATTACGTTGTACCACTGCCCAGACAAATGTTTCAGACGCAATTCCAAACACAGAAGAACCTGATTTAGGTGAGTGGCGCAACTTGCGCAGCAACGGTGACGTATTGCGACGTAACGATGACGTGGGGGCTCGGATTGCAAGGTGAAAATAGAAGCTAGGGGAAACACCCTCTTAATCTATGTCGGCGTATTTGCTTCATTTCGTGCTTGGCTGAAAAAATGCGTTTGTCAATAATCTGAAGAAGCTATCGCCTGTATTTCCCCCGAAAAATATTTTGTAGATATTCGCATCTCACACATGCAGCAGCGTCCTTCTACATGAGTGCAGCAGTTGTCCACTGATCGAACTCAGCGGCACCGTCATTAATGGCGAGGGGCACCTGTATTAGTTGCAGTAATCGCTATCACTTTCATCTAACAAAAACTTCAAACTAACGGCTCTGTTTTCGGCAGGCCAATTTCAAGCATCATTGCTTTTGAGCATGCGTCATTGTTTGGCGCAAATGGAAGTAGAAATGGCTTCGCTTGACTGACCTCAAGCGGAACAGTCGTGCCGAGAAATGTCGCAACTGGAGCTCCGCTTACAATGTGCTGTCCTGTAAACTTACAATCAAGATATGCGCAAAGGTTTCCTTGTTCATGGTTTGAATTGCAATCGAATGCTATTATGATATTAAAACCTCATCTGCTCCAACATCCTTCGTGCGACCCACTGCGTTTTTCTGTTGCAACCAGTTCCTTCGCTATGAATACACACATTCGTTGACGATGCTCATAAAAGTTTATGTGAAAACTTACCTTTATCCCAGTTGTGTAGCATTAGTGTAAAAAATGCTATTAGAGATAAAAGCCGGTGGTCGCGTAAATTTCTGGGTTCCTCCTAAGGTTCATTGATTGCAGTCGAAAAGCGTCGAATAGCTTTCAGGTCAGTAATTGTGCGATGGTCACATTTGTTGCGCCATAAATTATAATTTTAGTGTTAACAGAGGCATCGATAGCTCAGTGATAGCTTGTCCGCCTCTCAGCTGGTAGGTTGGGTGCTCGATCCACTGCCACGGAGTGAATCGCCGTAGCGCTCCTTGGGGGGCAAGAGCATTCACCTCAACCGCCCCAGCAATTGAAGCAAGTTTCAAGCTTCGACCTGCCGCCAATTGCCGTCACCAAAATAAAATTAGAAAATGTAGTGCTTGTAACACCTTGGTGGTTTGTTACAGATGAAGCACTGTCGTTTGCTAGCATTGACACGCTCGGAATCCGTTACTTGCGAAGAAATAGGACTGACAGGGACAATTTGTCTGGAACCTGTCCTTTACGGAGAAACTGGACAATCAGAGAAGTGTTGTGCCGGCCGTGCTTGGATCGTGTCGTTTGCTACCATGGTCTTCGCGTAGACAGAACGGATCCGGGTATGTTGCTGGAATAGTAGCGTTTTTCCTCAATTCGCCTATTTGAGGTGGACTGAATGGCACGTTTTCAGCTTTGAATTAACGTGATGCAAGCCATAAAAGCAAAGTGTTCCTTGTTCGTCAATTTCTCTCTCAAATTTAACTCTCCAATGACTGGGGTTTGCAAATAGTAATAGGATTATTGTTTGCGAAGAGTTTCTCATTGCACTTTGTGCAACAAAGAGCTTTTATACATAGGCAGTACTGCTGGTTGTTGAATTGATGTTATAATGTATTGTTTTTTTTTTCTGTTGCAGTTCCATTTGGTCCATCGCCACGCGATGTGAATCGCCCATTCGGCGGGCGGCCTCGTTCGAATCTCTGTGCTCATTGTCAGCAAGTAGGTTGTGTGTTCGATTCCAGTCACCATAAATCAGAATGTATCTGTTGTTTCTTAAAAGATAAATAACTGCACGTGTGCTGATACGTCGCCAAGGCGTGACTGCACCACGATTTACTTCAAATGCAAGTTAAAGACCCCGTTCACAAAAAAACGTTGCAGAAATCCTGGTCGACTTCATTAAAGCTTTCAACAAGGATTAATAAACTGGTATTAGATCTTTTTCCAAGTAAATACTTTCCTGAAAGCCAGCTTGGACCCCTCTCCACGAAGTTTTTAGCTGGAGATGGATTTGTGCGAGTATTTCAATGATTTCCCAGTCCAAGTATTTATGCATGGGAATACATCACGTTTTTATCCATCCCCGTAAGGGTTCAACGTTTTGTTTGGAGGGGAATAGCTGGTATTGATGGTAACGAATGATTACAATTCTTGGCGTGTTACTGTAGCTCTACCTGTGGTTCGGACGGATTTTCTCCATTAATCGGTTCGACATTCGCTCAGACCACGAGGCATGTGACCTTCTGAGGCCATCTAGGGTCTTACTCGTTGCACAATTGGCATTCGTAGATACTAACAGGTTGAGGTAAACGTGTTTTTGATGGCTTGGCGCTTGTTCGATTCAAATAGTGGTTCTAAAAGTTGGCAATATCGAACAAAGTTTGCATTTACCCATTCGTGCATCCATTTTCTTGTTATGCATTCCTTTACCCATGAATATCTCTCCGCGGTTCTTGACTTTTCGAAATGCTGCATTGCCTTGCCTCTCACTTCCAGCGTTCACTGGCTTGAATTTCTGGAGATAGAGCACACCATACTTCGTTTTTTCAATTCTAATCGTCATTCCAGCTTGGTCGCGCACAGCTGAAAACTGATCAGATGCATGTTAAAGATCCGGTTCAGAGGATGCAAGCAATTGCAAATCGTCAGCAAAATGCTAACGGTTGATCCTGCAGCTTCCTACAGTACCGCCCTCGTCGACTCGACTGATGTGCTCAGAACCTGAAATGCTCAAAATTTTGAACAAAGGATTGCTTAAGTCGACTCGTGTACGTCAAGTGGTCTAGTGTTATGAGAGGACACCGAAAGATTGGAGTGATCATCACCATACCCCAGAATGGAAACAGAAGAGAATCTGTTAACTACCTGAGCATCTCTTTCCTTGCCCTCCCTGGAAAATTCTTCTCTATCCTTAGCGCCTGAAAAAAATTAGGAAATTTTGGGACCGTGCAAAAAATTCTTATGCATTTTTTTGTTTTGACGAACTCGAGAAAGTAGACGACCCGTTTCCTCGTGAAAGCTTTGGGAAGTGTTGCGGGAGCACGGTGTTGACGACCGCTTGTTACTGGATCTTATGTCAGTGTATCCCTGCTCAGAAGTTTGTGTCCGTGTCTGCGGAGTAACCTTGGGTGTTGCACTCCGACAAGGGTGTGCGCTTCCGCCACTCCTCTTCATTGTCAAGTAACTAGTTTCCCAAGTGAATCTGTCAGCAAGTTGTTTTCTTCGAGTCACGAAATACCCCCTCGGCATCATCAGACGAGGATAGTTTCTAGTTTCATCCCAACCTCCTTCGAAGTTGCAAAAGATCAAGAAAATAAAAGTGTAGTAATATCAGTGACTTGAACCTGTCTTGGTAGCTGCTCCGCGTGACTCGAGGCGACCAAAGCGCTATGAGTGCGACCCAATCTCATCTAGAGACAATGAAGCCGAGTCAGTTCGAATATCAACTCAACAGAAACAAAATTTGAAGCGATATCAAGAAGTTTCCAAATGAAAAAAAACAAAAAAAAAGAAACGAAGCAACGTGTAGTTCGAACTCTTTCTACTAAGACTGAAACGAGGCTGGATAATGACCTTAATGCCTCGGATCATCTCTTTGTTAATTGCAAAAATGTCGAAGCCACACGCATTTGGCGAAGATTTTGGGGAAGATTCTGTGCTACAAGCTGCAAACGAAATCACTGAAAATGGTATGCAAGAAAGTGCTTCCTCGGTTTTGGATGCTGAGCCTCTAAGCAATGATACATTTCAGCATTGCATTGATGAAATGAGTGATAATATGCTGAAGCAGCTTGTTGGTATTCTGTCAGTAAGATAACATTCTCTACAAATAGATGAATCCACATTGGATCACAATGTATTTCTGTTGCTTGGGGTATGTGCGATTTGTGCATAATATGCCTCCTCAAGAAATGATTTGTGGATACACAGACATCAAGTACCTTTAATGCAGTGAAGAATGTCTGTGACGAAAAAGGGAACCCAATGAACAACAACCTACGATGTGGCAGTGCACAGTCTGTGGTTGGGAAGCATCTTTTCTTATAGCACTAAGAAAAAGAAATTCTGGACTTTCTGCAATTCATTGTCTACTCCTCGGGATGATTTGGTTGCCTGGCATCTCAGTGCTCGACTCTAACAATCACTGAGTAGTGTGGTAAAATGCGTTAATAAGATGAAAGCTCATGTCCTTTGCAATTCCTTTACCGGATACGTCTTCAGCGTTGGTTTGTCAATTGGCTGAAACAAGGAAACCACGGAAAAATTATATGGCCCATTTAACTGATATTTTCAATGCCACGAATGAAGTAAACAAAAAAACTCAGGGAGAAATTATCAATCTTGTCAGATACAAGACTGTGATAACCTCGTTTATTTCAAAAACTATCTTTCTGTAAACAAAATTTGGGTTGAAACATTCTATCTCAGTTTCTAAGTCTCAGCATAATTGTTGTTAAAGAAATACTTAAATACTGTTCGCATTTATGCACTCTCCTGGAAGATGCTACAGTTCGCTTTACAGATCTTGTTGACCTCCACATTCCAAGCATGGGCGGCGGAAATCTCATAGTGGAGGTTCCGGGTTCAATCTAAATGTACTAGCTCAGTGATGGGAAACTTTTCACAGACCGAGTGCCTAAACGGCAAGCCTAAACTCACTTATGTATTACTAAGCACCAACACGGTAATTTAACCTGAGTCCCCTCAACTTTTCATGGTTTGTGGCCCCCTTTCAAAGACTCTCAACACTTGTGGCCCCTGCTCATCCATAGGGTTTTGCAAATCACGGCAGAGCTATTTAGTAAAGGCCTCTGCTCTTGACCCCCGGAGAACCGCTCCGTGGCCCCCGAGGTGGCCGAGGGCCCCAGTTGAGAAACCATAGGTTAGAAAAAACAACATGTGCATTATCATTTTTTGTCTTGAAAGAAATGCATATTAACAGAGCTTCCAATACTTTCAGTACAAAAACACATAATGCATTCCTTTTGTTTTCAATCACTCCAAATGACTCTGTCCAGGCCTGTTGGAATGATTTTCCACTAGCTTTTTTCGCTACGCTCATTTTTGGTGTTCAAAATTTGGAGTCTACAAAACCACATGATTTTAAAAAATGAGTCATCCAGTCTAAAGCTGTCCCTATGCAAAAATCGACTGCAGTGTCTCTCAAATATTTGTCCATCCATCTAGGCTAGATGCCATCACCGAATCCTGTGACGAGGAGTTCTACAGGTTAATTACATGCTGGAAAACCGTGCTAACTATGCACACGCTGAAGAGTCTGTAGCAAACTGGAGACTGTAGCCTACTCGTAATCACCACAAAAGTAAAGACAGTTTCGCTTAATCAGCAGATCTAAACCGATAAATTCTTACCTGTCTACTTTACCGTTTCACTCGTCAGAGACAAAGAACTCTAATCAATGTTAATAGTCTCTCCAATGCTACTGTTGGTAAACTTCATCTTGTTTAGTCGGTTATCGTGATATAATAACGTGAAAATGTGGTCCTTGCTTGCCTCGTCCACAGTTTAGAACAGTAGTTCTTAACCTTTTCTCTGCCACGCCTCCCTTAAGTAATTTTTCTTTGTTTCAGCAAGCCTCATGACTTTAAATAAGTTATAAAAACAAGTGCAATTATGGGCAAATTTATTGATCAAACTTCTTTGCATGTTGTTGAGTGCGTAAAGGCTCGCGCCACCCCTGGAAATTTATTGACGCCCCCTGAGGAGGCGCTCCCCCCGGTTAAGAAAGACCGGCTTAACTTGATGCAGGTGGTAACTTTGCCATTGAAAAGGCTTTAAAAATAAAGCGAAACGTTTGGTGTAATGTTGCTTGCTAGTGTTTTCACTCTACTCTTCGTTCTCAGAAAAAAAGGTCTATAATAATCTCGCGTTCAAAACCAAAATAGTGTTATCAAAAAAACAATATTCCAGCTAGCAGCAATGTTATCAAAGGGGCTATTTTCTGAAGTTGCATGCTGGTTAAGTGCGAGTTCCTGATTGAGAACTGGGAGAGTAACTAGTCCTCCACGCTTTAGCTGTTTCTTTTCAGGTGGCTGTCGCTGGCCCCGCGTCCCTCTACCTTTCTGGTAACAAACTCTGCGCTGGAACGACGGTGCACTTACCCACCGAAAGGGCTATGAGTGCAAGATACCTCTGGAACGCGTGCTGTAGGTTCGCCACCACTGTTCTAGGAAGTAGGTACAACCAGGTTTTTTTTAAGGCGTTTTATGTGTTCAAAACGGACCCATAAAATTCCTGTGCGGACCCATAAAATTGGTACTTCCACATTAAATCTGGACAACGACGAAAAGTTTCGGCTGAGTTGAATTGTTGCTTCAATTAACGTCCAAAACCGCTTCTTCAATTACCGCTTGCTTCAATTAACGTCCAAAACCGCTTGCTTCAATTAACGTCCAAAACCGCTGAGTTGAATTGTTGCTTCAACTAACGTCCAAAAATAACGTCCAAAACCGCTTCAATTAACGTCCAAAACCGCACCAAATAAGTGCAGTGCAGACAGTACCTTCGCCTATTCATCATAATCATCTCTGAAATCCTATGCAACGCAACAATTAATGATTTGACAGCTTATACGAAATAAACATTTAAGTTACGCAGTTTTTCTCGAAGGAAAATGTCAGGTAACCAGTATGGACCTGTAGAGATCCGATTTCTCTGATTCTAGGGACCCGATTTTATCTAAGTCTAGGGACCTGATCATAATTTTCTCCGATTCTAGGAACCCGAATCGGGTTCGATTTTTTCTAAGTCTAGGGCCCGATGGTAATTTTCTCCGATCCTAGGAACCCGATTCGGGTCCCTAAAACTTCTTAAAACAACGCTGATGTTACGTAATAATTAACGTTTTGAATGCTACTTAGCCTGGTGCTTTTAGCAAGCCAAGTCTTTTCCACGGTCTCAAACGTTTTCAGCAAGCCAAGCTTGTTCCAGATTTTATACATTAACTGCTTGCGTGGGTATTTTCAGAAGATAATGTCACAGCAAAAACGTAAAGCCAGCCATCCAAGAATAAAGCAGCATTTTTGTAATAAGCCTAAACAAAAATTTCTTGCTGTTAGCCAGCCAGAAAGTGCAAACACCAGCAGCAGTGAATTCAAAGGTTCTTTCGATTCTGTTATGCAGGAAATACAGCATTCAATTGTTAGAATTTCAAAAGCATTGTCAATTTCAGCTAACAGTCAGTCATAAACATCTGACAATAAGACTTTTCAATCATGGATTAAGGTGAAAGATTTTGATGAATCCCCACAAATGAACGTATTCACTCTGCATGCTGAATGATGTTATGCTCAATGCAACCAGCAGTTACCACCAGCCGAGGAAAGAATGATAATATTTGCACATCCGAGCCTGCCAGATCTCCACGCCCAAACCGCCTAGATAATCATCTCAGCTGTAATCAAATCTAAAAAGCCAATAACCAGGAAAAAACTCAACGCAGTTCACTATTCCAGGCTATTCATCAGGATCGCATTGCAGATAAAGTTAATACGGTTGCTGAGCATGTCCATCTGATTTATTGGGTTTTGAAAGAAGATATAGCGAATCGAAAATTAGCTACCTTGCAAACCTTGATGGACCGCGTTGGCCATAATGATCGACTTCGCGACCTCCACCATAACAGTTTTGTGGCAGTAACCGAGTTTATTTTACTCATCTTGGAACATTTGAGTAATCGCATTGTTTCTGATGTCAAGCAGAGCCCATGTTGGGCCACTGGTTGATGAGACAACCAATATTGCTGTATTGTGCTGTCCATTGCACTTGGCCTGACCGGAGCTAGGATTTTCAACTCTTTGCCGTGTTAAAATCAAGCAACGAAACTGGCTGCTCAATGTAACTCTGAATGCTTTGATACATTAGTGTTTCAATGAACAGTCCAGAAAGTCTTCACTAAAGGGGCTTTACGTTTGTGCAGCGGGGCTTGACATTCTGAAAATTGACAAAAACTCCACTGATTTATAGTATTTCATATTTCAATTTGGAGGGCTGGGAGCTTTGTTTGGGGACTTAAGCGCACCAAACCCCCATCGCAATGGGACTGGGTCCGTAGCAGCTCAATGATGAGGGCGTGCTTGAGATCGTTCATGAAATTTGTGACTGAAATGGATAAAAGAAGTGGACGAAATGTGTGACGGAAATAAATAAAACAGAGTGACACAGAGAGCACTAAAGACCGTAGAATCTGCAGATGACGAGAAAGAAAGCAATGCATTCACTGATGAACAAGAGTTGTTTAGTGAAGTTGAAATTTAAGAAATTGCGTTGAAATTTTTTTAAATACAGTAGTACTAATTGTGCGCTGTGACTGTCAATNCTGTAATAAACAATACCTTTAGGAATTATTTTGAACGTTTTGCTAAAAATATGCGGCCTCATAAAATTTCTTGGTGTTCCCATAAAAACCGAACCCTAAAAAAAACCTGGGTACAACCTAGATCATGGTTGACTGACTGTTTGACATCATCCGTCAACATTCAACCTTCAAATGCCCTTTTTGCGAAGTTTCTAAGGTTACTGAAAAGCGAAAATCCACCTACACTCGCTATAAATTTATCGGAGATAATTTTCATATTTTTTCATCTCCAAAGGTTACGTGCTTCTTCATGTAGCAAACCTGCAATACAAAAATCTTAATCCGTGAAAACAAGATTGGGTTCAATTTTCAAGTAATGCCCATAATTTCTAAATAAAAAAGATTCCCAAAAACGTCCTCGCCATATCAGTTCGTAAGACTTTGTATCCTTAAGCTTCGTACGCCAACCTCTTGTGCGAGTAATATATAAATGGTATTTGCGCAAAATTATTTTGAGGCCTAATCGCTGACAAATATCAGCTATGTTAATTATCTAATGAAACCAGAATACGTTTTATTATTTCTTACGTAATGTCTGGTTGAAAAGGGTTTTCGACTGTGACCCTCACGCTCTCCAAGCAAAGAAACCGCACTTCATAAGCGAGGTGATCTACGACTGTACCTCACAAAACTTTTTTGCAACATTTCGAACCTTTGTGAACACTACCAAATGCAATCATCACACTGAACTGGGCTGTCATCCCTTGTTTTGATTTTCTTCACTAAAGTTCCGTTATCTTGCAATTGTTTTGCTTTTTACGGCGTGCGGTGCGATAACAATATATCGGGAGTGATAAGAAGGTGGGGGTGACAAATAAGTTGAAAAGCACTGCTTTAAACGAAAGCACGCGCCAGGTCGATCGATGAGGTAATAACCGCACACCCTATTTAAGTATTTTCAGGAGTTCAGAGCTTCATTGGGTCTTAACTGTGTTTCCCAATTATTTGTCATAAAGGACCGTTTTGATAATAAAATTTTCCATCCCGGCTTTTCTGAAGGTTTTACTGAAAAGTAACGCTTTTGTTTCTAGAGCAACAAAGAAAGAGCGGAAAACGTTTGCATTTTCTTTTCCGTTTAACAATTGCATATTTTTTCCTTCTATCCATCCTAGACAATGCATTGACACGTTAGTGCAGTAGCGGTTATATTCGCGTCTCCGCCGAAAGTCAAACTTTGGGGAAACCGCAATGTGGTACGCTTCCAGCTTAAGCACATGATATAAATCCCGTGTGAAAAGTTAATCGCAGGTTGTATCTTTTGCTCAATGCCTGCATATTTTACCTTGATCGCTCGCAGTCAAAGGTAATTTTTCCTGTATATTTAATATTACGCTCGGGCCTTGATACAATAACATGTATGCTGCTCGTAAAGGTCAACTATTCTAGAGCTCGATATTTTTTGAACTGACAGGTGCAAGATGGCGCAAGTCAGCACTTGGAGATATGCGTAAGCTGCGCCCAGCCGATTTGTCCCTCACACTTGTCAGAGCACCCCACGTGCTACGCGTGTATCATTTGCAAGGGACAATTACCGACCGCACCTCCTGAATTCCTGGACGATTGCAGGACCTGCTTGGGCCAGATTTGCGAGTGGTGCCAGCATGTTCCGCACTTCTGTCCCGTGCAAGTATGTGATGAGAATAGACGAAGGTACACTTTTGGTTCGGGGTTTTTCCCTCGGTGCCTGCAATGCTGGTTCCCGCTGTGTCAGGAATGCAGAAACTGCCATCATTGCTCTTCGCATCAGACTTGAGATTTCTTTAAATTTTCCAGCGGAAATTGTGTCTTTTCCGAAAACGTCGAAACAAAGGATTGTTGTTCGTAGCAAACTGACGATACACTCAGGCCCGTGACTAGGTTTTAAAGTGTGGGGGAAATACATTATCAGAGGCGCAGATTTTGCTTTTATCATATGTTTTAATAAAAAAAATTCTGGACACAACAAATTTGGAGAGGTACGAACAAAAATGTGGGAAGTATTGCCCACGAATGCCTCCCCATGGCTACGGGCCTGGATACACTTATTTCATACAAGAAACAAGGTAAATTTCTCTGCAATATTTTCTCAACGTCATGGTTGCTTGAAATATAGCAAGTCTGTTATGCAAACTGTTTCTCGCTTGATGTGCAAGCTATTTCAATGGTTTCCCAGCCAGCCGCGCCTCTTGTTTTTCGTGGTCTAATGAAGCTAAAAGTAAGCTTTTGCGTTGAGCGCAGAACAAACAACCTGCACTTGAAGGAACTGCCGCCGATACTGACATTCTTGCTGTGCAGTGGTTCATTGTTCTGGGAGTCTGTTTTGTACATCAATCTTTCCCCAACATTTTAAGATAGCCGTTCTTTTAGTATGATTTTGTACCAAAATCTCTCCAGTCCAGAAACATATGTAGATTAGTTACATTGGGTGCTGTTAGCTTGGTACTCAATCAAACGCTTTCATATCTCTTGGGTTGTCTTTTGATGATGTGAGTGATTTTGTCAGCAACTATTTCGCTTTTTTGCTACTTCACGTGGTCACACAACAGGTGCTTGTATTGTTATGTTTTCATCTGATGACTGACGTTTGCAGAGAAAACCTGACATAGGAAGATGTTTTGTATAATTTGCTATTTTCCACCAGCTCCTCACATTTGTCATTTTTGCAACTCGTTGCAAATCATATTTACGACAGATGTTTCATATCTCAACAAAGCAATTGCCAGACACTTACCCTGAAGCTTGCAGTGTTTCAGTAGTGAACCGAAGTCGATTGTAACCCAATCGTATTGGTTTGACACCAGAAACTGTTGTTACGAAATAAACATGAACGGTTCGGTTATACGTAGATGTAGTTTAACACAGGATGCAACGTGATGATTTGTGCAGTGGCTAAGTTGCCCTCAAATTTTAAAAAATCGCCCATGTGCGAAATCGTGTATGGAATATGTGGAAACCCGTAAAAAGGATTAGGTGAACATGACCATTTATAAAATTAAAGTTAAAAATCTATAAATTTCCACAAAAGCAAAACTGATGGAAAAAATGAAACATTATTCGCTCAGCACCCACGGTTACTTTCAAATGTGAGCTCATGTTTCAACTGCAGTGCACGTTTCGCGTTAGAATCGTGAAGAAATTGCAACGTAACTAATGTTGTTCCAATCATACTTTCATTGTGACCAAACTTGATGCTTCGCTTCCACCTCTGTAATCCCAATTGACCCAAAGTTGCACTTTGTCCGCTTCGCCCTGTTAGTTCCTAGACACCATAAACCACACTTTGACTTATGCTCGTCATGCAGCAAAGCGACCCTCGTGTGTCGAAGGATTCAAGAAAAACAACAGATTATTTCAGTTGGTGTCGCAGCAGTTACCAGTTCTGTGCTTTGCTTGTAAGTTTTTCTTGTGCTGAAGTGACATGTGTCGATCCATTCATTTCACTGAATTTTAACTCAATGCTCCTTCTTTTCTCAATGGAATTTCACCATTTTCTTCGTCGGCAGACTCGTTTCGAAAGATTTATTTCAAATCAGACAGCTAAGATTATACGTCCAACTGGCGTAATATAAATACTAAAACACTTCGCATAACGACTGCCACATTCTAGCGGAAAGACTATTGACTAGTTGTCGATTAAAGCAATGCTCGCAATAGTGCTTGCGAGTCTGTTTTTAACGTAAGCTGATGATGACGCAGTTACACGCAGTGACTTTATCAGTGTCTTCTGCTTGACCAAGAGGCAAGGCATAGTTTGGTAGTCCCGGTTGTACAAACGTTACTTTGCTACGTTTTTTTTGCACTGCATGGAAATCTGATGTTGCGTCCGCGTCAAAATTCAGCGCCAGGAGAGCGTTGTATCTCCCCTTTGTAGCCCCCCTGTTTTCGTAACTGTCAAAGTGTGTTCGCCTGAAGAATTGTGCAGGTCACATGTTCGCTATTGTGTGTGTGTGAGCTGAAATCGACTTTCACTACATCGATTATTGCCGGTTCTTTGAGTTGCTTGTGCATCAAATATTTCGAAGAACTAACCGAGGTTTGTCCATATCTGTGCCGTTTATTTCGTCTTCAATTTTGTTCGACACGCTTGTTAGAACACATACTGTTTACGTACTTCGCTGATAGTTTTATCAGCATGACATGGAAGTATGCCATATTGAGCAAAACTTTTTTATCTTGCTTGGCTGTATCAGCTTGCTTTGTACCAAACGGCCGTGTTGTATGACTGAAAGTTGCGCAAATGCTGATGGTTTAAGTATTTAAGTGTACAGTATTTCTGCACATAGTCATTTTGCTCTCTTGCTTTGATCGTTGACAAAACAAAGCAGTAAATGTATGAAAGTGAAGATGGACAATTTCTTGCAACACACTTTTTGCAGTGATGAACTAGCCCGAAACTCACGATGATGTCACCAAGCAACCCGCTGCCTCCTGAAGGTTGCAGCATTATTCGATTGCTTCGTCTTGCTTGTGGCAAATGACTAATGGCTTTTTACTCTCAATTAAGAGGGTAGAAATGTGTGTGCTGACACTGCTACCAAAAGTAGAATGCCAAAAGCTGGAAATCTAAGTCAGTGCTGGTTATTCTCTAATCGCGAACGGTTTGGACAATCAACTTTTCATTGAAAAACCTGCAAAGTGCTTGAAACCCGTTTACGATCTTTCTTTTCAATTTGGCTGAAAGGTGTCGTTTTGACCCCGAGGAAACGCGGCTTGAAACCGAACGGTAAGAAATTTAAAAACAGCCGTATTTTTTACAAGAGTTGTAAACGTGACTGGTATCCACAAAAGGGACGAAGTCTATTCAATCGACATTTTTTTAAATAGGAAATTGATTTCACGTAACCCTACACATCGTCAGTCCTAAAATCTGCAAGCATTGCTTGCGGCTGAAACATTGAAAGGCTGAAGCAAGAGCATAGAAAGTAAAGAAACTGGGTCAAATTCAAGATTAAAATGAACAAATCAAAACACAACCTCCGGCAAGTGAAAATTGCCAAAATGCCGTTCTCAAATAATTGCTTTAAACGAATGGGAAACTATTTGAAGCCAATTACCGAGCATCAAACCAACATCGACGGAATCATGAATGCGTAATTAAATGCTGAAGTTTGTAAAGGTAGGTACTGTCGTGTCTGCTTAGAGGCAGAACCGTTTTGGGGGGGAACTGGTAGATGCTGTCTCCAAGAAGACATCTGTTAACTAGCCCATTACCTAAGGGACAGTTTAAGCAGCACACTTCTTCTTGAACGGATATTTCCTTACTTCGGTCTTTAACTCAATTAATCAAAATGATTTCAGAGACAGGATAGCAATCTCTCTACACTTCTACAGTATGTTGTTAACGGTCGAACGCAAGCTAGCATTAAGTCATTAACTGAGAAGGCTAAGGTATTTTAACACAATGTTAACAATCACGAAGCGAGGGACCTTTACAGATTCACGGAAAGTTTGAGCAGCATATCGATATCGATATGATGATAGCATTCCACTGATTTTCAGCCAAAATAATGTATATTCCGCAAGCAACTGTCTATACAGGCAGCCGGACTGGAGGGGGAACGCTTTTTACCTGGCCCCTGGGTCATTGAACGAATTTTGCATGAAAATTAAAAGGTATATACTTGTGTCCTGCGCGGAGCAAGTTAACCCGCGCGGGTTAAGATACCCGTATTTTCGGGGCGGGTGCGAGAACCCACAAAGCTATGCGAGGAGGGCGCAGGTTGAACTTAGTGAGGGGCTGTCGGAGATAAGAAATTCATTAGGCAGGTGACTGAATGTTCACCCAATGCATGTAAAAATGTTAAGAGCGTGAAATTCTTTGTTGCAGACAGGGGATTAGTGGCAATTTTATAGGTGCGGTAGCGCTGCTGGGCATGAAAAGTGACAATTTTATGGGTGCTGGTGCTGTGCATTTCCATTAATATTTGTAGGCAACGCCACCGACCAATCATTCACTAGTGGAGGAGGCGGAGTGGAGCTCCGTTTTCGGCAGAACTAAACCACTGGTGGCAGGAGCTTGTAGTGACATTCTCCAGTGGTGGCGAGACCACAGATTGGAGTTTGCAGCTCTTAGTGATCTTGCAAGAAATGCTTTCTGCATGATGGCAGCTAGCACTGCTGGTAAATTAGCGTTTGGTATGGCTGGCCATGTTATGTCTAGGAGGAGAGCAAATTTACAGTAAAGAGTTCGTCAGTGAAAGACATATTCGTTTCCAACAGTGCTTTTAAGCCTAGCAAAGAAGCGGTCAAGGTTGACAACAAGGTTTCACAGCTTTACGTTATAGGGTTTTAGGAGTTTCGGTTGGTTTTGAAATTAACCACTAAATACATTGCTCATTGCTTCTAGCAATGAAACACGTTGCATGAATTTTTAGTGATTTTGAGAAACTCACAGGTGCAGGTTTGGGAGGGAAACAATGCGGGGTGGGGCAGGCGAGGGTTTTGAATGTGCGCGCGGGGGGGGTTCGGGTAAGACGTCTGCAGGTGCAGGGCGGGAGCAGGTAAGATTTATCAAATTTCTGCCGGTGCGGGTCGGGACGGTTGAAATATTTGTNGAATGCGGGGGGAGCGGACACAAANTTCAACCCGCGCAGGACTGTAGTCTGTATAATATTTGTCACGCATTTCAACTGTCTTCCAACACGCTGATGACANTAGTGTTCTGTCGCAGACGTTGATAAACAAATATTTTTATAAAAACTTCCAACTGGGAAAATACCCAAATGTTTTTTTATATTGGCTGTGATTCTGGTAAATCTTTGAATGATAAATACCACACAAAGCACAAAGATTGCTCAGTATCGCTTGAAATGTATAAATAGTCATTTCTGCGGTAAATTACTGTTGCAGAAATAACTTGACAACATTATAGGTATCACAGCACACGTACTAAGTAAATCCACATTAACGAATAGAGATGCATGAAAACGCATTTATAACTCAACCAGAAAGTGCACAACACTAAGCGCACAAAAATGTAATACCTTTTTCAAAGTATTTTCTTTCTCATTAGTTTGTACTTAATTCATGTCTGCGTTTTACACATGGAAATCTTGTTGTTCAGAATCTATAGTTGTACAAATTATCTTTCCAATCTGACGTTTCATTCACCCAAACCTATAGGTTCTTTACCGTTTAAAATCATTTCTAAATTTTGTCTGATGCTTGCATGTTGGTCCATGTCCGGTTTTCACGTCGCAGTATAGGTCAATCTCTGAATCTAACCCCGAATGATGTAGAGGTAACATCGCGTCCAAACAGTAACAGCACATGCAACAAAGCTACGCGGTTGGTAAAAATTAAGGTCAAACAAGTGGGCCAAGCCTAAAGAGTTGTGAAATGGAGGAACATGCAGTGATTGTGTTGCACCTAACGCCAGGAAACTCTTGATTCACTTTTTGAAGTAGGCAACTATTTTATTAGGGGAACAAAGGTATAGTGTTTTCGTTGCCATTTTTAAACAAAAAGTACCAGTCATCTTGACTAGTTTGATATGTAGTTTTTTGTTGGTACGTTTCTCCCCAGTTAGGCCTCCGGCGCTGTGTCGCGAGATCTACCTTTGATGCCAGTGAGATTTTAGTCCTGGGCAGACCTTGAAACTCATTTGCGTTTTTATATCGGCGCATACATTTGCGTTTTTATATCGGCGCATACATTCTCATATCGGCGCATACATTGCATACACGGCGCATACATTACAAACAATACATCTTGCAACCTCATTGATATGTAGCGAGGTGTTTAA
>JGI24158J21664_10003114_pt1 | contig 20600 bp, 15 predicted proteins | sample Ectturendosymbi3_FD_21664 | JGI IMG/M metagenome (IMG submission 21664) | reverse complement strand
CGAAAATTATGGCTCATAAACCAAAAATTGACCAAAATTTTGCTCCCTCAAAAGTCACTCTTGGGGGCATGTCACCGCAGGCAATACCTTGCCATCAGATTGAGCTAGAGAGCTGTTCAAACCCTCTAAAGACTTGTGAAGGAATCTAGTTTGCAATAAAAAAACGTTTCAGTTTAAGATGTCTGGTTTTACTTTAATGCTTATATTATGATAGGATGTTTGTGTTATTTTTTGCTGACGTCAGCATTTTTGCCCGACCTCCCTTTAAGACCCGCAGGAGCAATTTTAATGACATACAATTTTTTTTATTTTAGCTGTTTTTGGTTACTATTTGGGACTTTGAAGGGTCCGAACGGGGTTTTAGCGTTCCTGGTTCCAAGCTCAGGGCCAAAAAAACTTAAAATTAATTTGGGAAATCACCCAAAAGTATTGAGAAAAGCCCCTTACCAATTAGCTGTTTTTTGGCCTTACTTTTGAACCAGAAACGATAGAAACTCAATCAAGGGCTCTAAAAACGCGTATTCTGCCCAAGAATCCAAAAATACTGCAAACCAAAATATTGGCACGTGGGATCGGATGATGATGTCACATAATTAACCAAAAAACATGCCCCTGTCATGATCCCATTGGCCCAAAAACCCCAACCAAATAAAAAAAATTTTTATTTATTCTAAACTACACAACACCACTAGTCATTACGAGGTTGGAACAGCTCTCTAGCTCAATCTGCTGCCGAGTTATGGCTGGCCAAAGTTTGTCCTGAAAGGGTGAATTATGCCTTTTGTGAAAAGTTTTGAATTAGGCCAAAAACTGGGTTTTTGACCCATATTTTGGCTAACGATATGCTAGCAAGTCAATCCAGGGCTCTATAGACGCGGATTTTGACCTAGTTTTCAACAAAACTTTGAGCCAAAAGAGTGGATCAATGGGTTGGGGCCCAGGGCCGGCCAAAATTTCCAAAACATGCCTTCACCTCCAGAATCCCCCCACCGAAAATGAAAAACGTTTGTTTTAGATTTCGACTACAAGACTTGCTGAATCCGTGGATGGTTTGGATCGCTCTCTAGCTCAATCGCCTGGCGAGTTATAGGATTGCAAAGCTCTGCAAGATTTGGGGTTTTCGCGGGACTGAAAGGGTTTAAGCCTATTATCGAGCTATCACATTTGAAAAAGATGAAGCTTTAAGATATTCAGACCAATATATAGCAGCTTCACCAGGACAACGACCCAAAACTAGGTGTTCACGTGTGGGAACGGCGTTCCCACACCTCATGATTATGCAATTACTGTTTGTGACATCAACAATGGCATTTGAGTACTCGACGATTCGTCTGATTTTTTGCATTTATCGTTACTCTGCTGCAGGGCCGGATTTATCTGATGCGAGGCCCTAGTCTAGGCTAATCCCTTTGTGAGGCCCCTCTCTTACTGTTACGAGAAAAAAATGGAACAGCGTTAATCAGTTTGCGCAAAGCCGAAGATAACGATACTGACGCTCTAAAACTAAAAGTACAATCAATAAATATTCTAAATCATTACCAGAGAGCCCACGATCACTGCGTTTGTTGCTGCCTTCGACGCAAAAGCCTTCAGTGACACGGAATTGTTGAAATCGTACTTGGATGGCGAGAACAGGATTATTAATTTTTGCAGGCAAATCAACCGAATTTGTCTTGGTTGAATACTTGACAAAACACATACATGGCCTACGTTTTTAATAGGTTTCACATATGTTTTGTGTTATCTGTGCTTAAAAAAACAAAGACATTCCACATTTTTTGGCAGCGTAAGGTCGTTAAAGCACAACGAGAGAACCACGTTGCGATGCAGTGGCGATTCAAGAATTCAAAAGTGGGGGGAGGCACTTTGGGGCCAAAGAAAAAGTAGGGGGCCAACGCAAATGTCTATCTTGCATGGGCATTTTTTATGTTAACCAAAAGAACTTGAACGTGAATTCGCGGCACAACTGGGAGGCCAGCCAATGGTTCACCCAGTCCTCCCTTAGAATCGCCACTGTTGCGACTCGTTTACCGCGGCTGTAAAAATCTCACACAAACGAGAAAAACACGTCAAATACAACGCACCCAAATGATTGCAACTGCTAGATTCCTGATCCGCGTGTTAGTTACTTTTTCAGACTGCTAATATAATCGACCACAACAAAACCGCCGCGGGAAAGGAGGTGAGGTTAAAACCAGAACGGTCACCAGAATGTTTTCAATAGGGGGCTTTACATTTGCACAGGGTCTTGAAATTCTGAAAATTTGTTAAAATCTCCAATGATTTATAGTGCTTCATATTTAAATTTGGAGGGGCTGAGCCCACCAATGCTCCCTCGTGGCCACGGGGCTGGTTTAAACCTCCCTTATGCTATCATTATTAAAATACGTACAAAAAGCTACAATAATCGAATCTATTAAGGCTGAACAGAGCACAGTAAACGATTTAAAAAGGTTTTATCCTGGCCTTCTTCTTAACAAGACCATCCAGGATTCATTAAAATTAAGTTTGTCACTTTAATGCACCGAATGTTTAGTGTGGGCAACCTCGGCTGGACAGTGCAACCTTTAATTCGTTTTTAATTCTTTTGAATACACCTTTCTCCTGAGTAGTTAGTGAACATTACGTTAAGAAAAAGGGTCCGGGATCAACTGAAAACCAATAATCTAACTCATCAGACCCAAACGCGCTTTTGTCATTTTCTTGCTGTTACCCTTTTCTTTGTCTCTTTGAGGTGGAGTTCTGTGGTTGCCAGTTGGCAAAGTGACTTTTGCTTGCTTTTGAAGCTCCTTAAAATTTTCTCTGATTGGCTTAGCACGGGAGCAGTACAAACTTGCACAAGTACTCAACAGCAATGTGATTTCTGAATGACTTTGTTAAAGAAAATTAAAATGGAAAAAATCATAGCTAAAAACACCAAAGGAACTTTACGTAATAGAAACGCTAACAAGACTACAGCATTGTTCAAAAGAAGCAACTGTGTTTTTATTGTAGGGTAGTGGTGCTAGCCCTGCACATGACTCTTATTATCTGTAATAGTACATCCTCAAGCTTTGAGCAGATGCATTTCAAACCTGAACAGCCACAGATTCTTTCGCTTAATTCACGCATACAATCGGTACGATTCAGCAAAAACAGGACACAACCAACGTGCTTTGAGTATATCGACATAATAGTCGACATGCCGCTTGACCTAACGGTCATATTGAGATTCATCGCAACTCGTTGGAAAACCACGGTGTTATCAACACGGAATCTGATTAGGTCAGCTCAGTCGAACCCAAGTGGCTTACTGAGCCAAAAATCATTTCACTACTTAACCTGCGCCGCACATTGAATGACATATTTATGAGAGCCGCACATTGAATTGCTTACTTTGATCTTAGCAAACTGAATTTAGCATAAGCTAATGTACTGAAAGCGTCCGAATCGTAACTGCCATGGTAAAAGACGTAATAAAGTGGCACTGAGGATCACTTGCATAAAAATGTCAAATTCAAGATTATCAGAATAAGGAAAGGTTATGAGTATGTAAGACACTTACCAAAGCGAAAACCTAAATTGGGCCGCAAAAAATCTTCGACTGGGCCACATGCTGGCTGCGGTTGGATATAGCTGGATTAGGTGAATAAAACTAAATTTCATGAATAAAATCATTAATACAAAATTTTGACGAATGTTTATCGAACTGATCATATACCGGCAATTGACTCTATGGGGACCACAGGTTGCTGGCGGCCCCCTTGGATCTTGAGGCCCTAGGCTTAAGCCTACATAGCCTATTGGTAAATCCGGCCCTGCTCTGCTGTCTTGGTATCAGCGGAGTAATTAGTCTTGAAGCTTTCAGGCCGTTGCTGAGTACGTTACAGGCAAACTAGTTTGCCTGAGTGTACTGCGAGAACCAAAGGAGCTTTTTACGTGTTAGGGCATCTGAGCGATATTAAGTGTGAGAGTTCGGCTTTTTTTAACCTAAATCAATGGTGCAGTGGGGTAGGAATGCGTGGGAAGGGTGTTCCCACACTTCTTTTTTAGCACTACACTCCTGCTAAAAGCGAGGTGGCTTGTGAAGTCAAGAAAGCGTTCTTGGGATTTGATGATGTGAGTAATGGCAGACGAGCCGCTGCTATATTTTTTTAGTTGTCCTCCCTGTTTCCATTTGTTCATGTTTGTTTATTTTACGTGGCTTTCAGCCAGAATCATTTAGTCAGTTTGTGAAGTAAATTGGTTCGTGTTGTGCTCTAGTGCGTGGCGTTAACCTGCGGCGCTGTGTGCAGTCGTGTTTTTAATTTACATATTTCATTGAAGGTTTCTGCAGCTGCCGATCATACTGACAAGTGCCCACGACTTGGTGAATTTAATTCGATTTGCAACAGATTTTGTGAGCTTGAAAGATGTATTAAACATTTTTTTACGGAAAATATTAACAGTACACCAGAAAACAGGATTTTTCATTGCATTTTAACTGTCTTTTTTATTATTTGGCCCACCATGGGACTTCGACTGGGTTTTCAAAAATTTACAACTGGAAGTGAGATTAAATAAAAATCAACTTCCTGTTATCACTGATGCAAGCAAAATGTATTGACCTTGCTATTATGGGTTTTGACAACCGGCAGTTGCAAAACAACGTGGGGATTAAATGAGTTCATAGGCCCGGAGGGGATGAAAAGTCAATAGAACAATTATAAAAGTTAAATGTAATGGAGTCGCGAAACTAATCCCGATATCAAAACTCTGGTGAAAGAACCCTTTGTTTCATGATAGGTAAGGTTCAATATAACCCTTACAGTTGGCACGACTTATCTAATCTAAAAATGGCCTGGAAAACCGACTTTTTAATCACTGTTAGTAGTTGTAGCTAAACAATTTCTTGCAGTGAGAGAAAAACAAAGAATGAACCTCGCCATGTTGCATGGTTTCTGTCTTTGAAATAGCACAAGAACTACAGAAAAACTTTTGAAATGAAGGCAGGTATCAGAGATGTGCAGACTGCAGTTAATAGGATCTTGCTTTTAGACTTGCAAGATATTCACTTTGTGGCTGCTGCGCGGAAACTGNTCGACCGATCGACAGCTGCATTGCGCACTGGGCAGACCAAATGTAGAACATGGAGTGGAAGGAAAGAAATACCAGACTCAGTGATTTCATACCGATGTCAGTGCCTATTGTATAGTAATGTCTCTCACAAGGCTAGCATCGGTCAGGCTTAACCGCCTTTGTACTTATGTCAGATGGTTCAACTTCAACAAGTACTACTGGGTCTCTGGTTTCATCAGTAGCCTGTGAGTGTGGCGCCGAGGAACAAACCACAGATCACGTTGCCATGAAATATCCCAAATACCGACCTGGCGGTTTTAGGTGATGAAACCATAAGCAGGTTGCTCAATGCATGCTCCGATGTTTCCTTGCCTCAATGGTATAAGAAGAACGATCGACTTAAACGGCACGACGAGCGAACTGAAAAATTTTAATTCGAATAGAGACGGTTCATACACCTTCATAAAAAGTGGACTTTCGAGATCGAGGGAAGGTTATATTGCCGTTGAACCTAATCTGTAACTTTTGCCATCAAATTGTTGTCAAAATATATTACTGACTGTAAGTTGTAAGTTTACTAAGCGATTTGGAAAGCTCAGCCGAAGCAGCTTTTCATGCTTGGACCTTACGGCTGCGTGCTGATGCAAGTTTCTTGGCACGCTTGCGAAAATCGCTGATCTAGTTCCGTGACTCCAAAACACAACGCACTATGCACACACGTATAACATTGAATGAAGTTGCAAAAACATACATTTCTAATGCTGTTTTTAATTTACACACAGTTTTTGTTATTTAGCTGCGTTGACGTTGTTGAGGCATGAAAAAATTTGGGTNAACTTATCCATGACAATGAAATAGAGCGATATACAGCTGAACTTCAGACAGTTTATAGGATCTTTCTGCAAGACTTGCTAATACTTANGATATTGACAATCAGGTAGCACTTTCTCTCTTTGATATCGTGTACTTTCTGCTGATGCACTCACCTGACACATTCCCCGCGTAATGAGAGGAAGTCACGTGCGTGCGATCGTACGTCATCAGAGTGAGAGGGTGCAACATATCTGCACGACTCGGCGTAAGCTTGCGGAAGATTCATATCCAACAAATGTACAGCGTCCGTCGAAGATAGGTCATTTCCCGCGACATTCATATGTTATTTCGAGAATATCCACATGTATCACGACATGTATGGTCACGACCTGTATCAGCAAATGCACACACGATGGTGGCCATCGTGTGCGCATTTGTTGATCGAAAACGAAACGAGGAAGTTTTAGGTGAATTTTTGCTAAAGAAATTTCCTTAATGTAATGTTGGTTTCAAACCTAAAATATTCATTTTTCTGTTATCATGCATATTGGGTACTTATTCATATCCGCGTGAGGGCGAACATTTAAGAAAAGATCTTGTACATACATTAAATTGTAAATTCAACACATTGGTGGACACAAGAAAAAAACAGGCTAACTAGTCAGAGGAAGATTAGGTAAAGGCTGACAAATTTACACCTCGGAATGGGAGAAAACATATCCATACGCTCCTTTTTTTTACAAAATTCTCACCAGTAGTCTATTGCTGCTTCAATTCAAACAAGTGGTTTCGTTCCGAAATGGAGTATGGTTTCAAAACCAATTTGGAGATGGACAGTATGCAGCAAGATAAAGACGAAACGTACGAGTTTTATTATGAATCTCGAAAGTAAAACAAATATTATGACTTCGCACCAGTCAGAATAAGTCATCCTTGTAAGAACATAAATCTACTTTAAGAAAGCAAATGAAATCAACGCATAAATCTGGATGAAAATATCCTTTATGCATTTGTAACGTCAAGACTCCACAATCATTGCAGACGAGAACTTTTAAATTTTTTTTGTAGTTTTCTCAAATCAAGCGTGTGCATGGTGCTCAAATTGCGTTGGGCAAAAACGCATTTATCTCTCCATGACGTGAAGCAAATAAATCGTTTCAGACAGCGGAAGCTATTACAAGTCTTCCAATGTGTAACCATTAGCTGTATTTGAGATCTGATTGGACAATGCTTGTAATCTATGAAAGATTTGCATTTTATTTCTTCTCAACTCGACGACTTTAATGTAAGGCTGAATATGGGAATCACACAACACGTTTTAAGGAAGTCGGTCTGGTGCTCTTTTGGCGGCACACAAAGTTATGTTGCAATTTGCAACTACTTATGACTACTTCTTTCCTAAAGATTTCTACGTTTTGTATTTTATAGTTAGTTTTGATTTTACATTTTATGTGCTGGATGCAATCGATTTCACTTGTGCAGTTTAACTTGCGATTAAACTAAAATAATTTTTGAAGCTGTGGTTGTTTGTTTTGGATACACTTCAATCTTTCTGTCTAATCCGTCAAATCAAGTTCACTGCCGCTTTCCTTCCCAGAAAACTTAAAGTGCAGTTTGTTGCGATTTTACTCTTCATTTTCTGCCTGCAGCACTTTATAGATATGACATTTTTCAAGCTTTCGCAAACACTGTTTTGATTCGAGGTCAGTTGCTTGTTTTTTGCTGCAAACTTTGAGCAAAAGCGTCACTCTTTAATTGCTGACTTCTGTCCACATTTGTGTAGATTTTGTCATCTTATGCAAAAACACTGCAAACATATAAGATGATTCAGGTACATGCTACATACTTCCGTGTCGCTCGTGAAGGTACTTAAAAAGTTTAGGCGTGCGTTATGAAAGAAAATGGCCTTCTGTCAAAAATCGTGACCCGTCATGTTTTGCATCGAAGTGTTCTGTAGAACTAAACGACTGTTGTATGTAAGTATTGAGTTGCCGTGTTATTCTGAATGGCAAGTTAGTTCTTGCGGAAGTAAATCTTCCATATCCAATCACGTACGTGAGAGAAAGCAAAACGGTTATAAAGCTGCACTTCTTTTCTGAGACTCATTTCGAACACAAACTGGCAAGGTTTGCAGACTCAATTTAGAAAAGGTCTTTTGTAACGAGAGACGCCAGCCTTTAAACACCTTTAAATCTCTATTATAGTAAAAACACACTCGAGAAATGAATGCATGTATTTTCCCTTACCTTATTGGGTTGCTAAAGAAGAGCGTTCTATCATTTAAAGCCACGTGGAAATTTTGACACTTGTAACATCGTGACTGCAAGGCACTGCAATTTTCGCTTTGAAAGTTTTATACTTTATTATGTCTCTTTTTATTGTCAAAGCAGAAAATGGAGGATCTTCACTTTAGGATCAGCCATTTGAATTGTCTCAACTTCAGAGTCCAGTGCATAAACGACTTGATGCANTAGTCAGTGAAAGCTTCGACATTTTTCAACAGATATTCCTGCGTAGCTCGTGTTACATCTAATGCGGAAATTACTGGGATATGAGATTCAATAGATCGTTTGCTTAGCAAGTGCTTGTTTTATTTAACTGTTTAATAAATGTTACAGATTACTGTAGATTTACTGCAATTATTGCCAAAATCTTTGCTGTTCGACGACAATCTGTTACAACAATTCGTTTTGCAGAAAGTAGCAAAAGTGCATAAAAAATGTATAACCTCGATACAAAAAGAAAACAGTTGTGGCCTTCAAGAGTTTTTCATAAGAAACACCTAGCGGGCATTTTGCTACATGCAGAAATACGTGTTGAAATCTTAAGTGCTGTTTGGTATCTGTTTCTCCTGCCATTTTCAAGATAACAGTCTCAACTGAATTACCTAAACTACTGTGAATGCAACCCATGTTTTGCCGTTAATAGACTAGCTACTTCTGCAGTGCCTGTAACAATCGCGCAATACACAAGGACCTGTCTCATAAACTTTGGAGGTATTTTTGTAAAACACTTACTCCTCAGAAAGTGCTTTTTTATCAGCATTCATTGCAATTTTGTATGTAATATGATGGTGGCTTTGTTCCGCTTAAACAGGATAACCATGTGATGAGCCTTTCGTTTACCAAATTCGCTTAAAATGTGGTTGTGACTTAGAAACAGTGCATTGCTTGAACAAGGAAGTGGAAGACAATTTACGCCGAGTCCATGTTGATCTACAATTTTTTTTTAGGAAACGTTGTTGCTCGTACACTGAAACTTCAGTTTGCTACATTAACCGCATCTACTACACTAACCGCATCAAAACGAGAAACGTATGTAAACTATTTCAGATGGCTCCGAAAATTTCTTTATTTGCAAATGCACCTGTAAATTTTTCAATGAGATTTTTTGCTTTGAGAGTTGTATTCTAAAAACTGCACTGCAAGGTTTAATTTGCTGCCATTGTACTCGAATTAAGGTATCTGTGGCTTATGTTAAAACAGGGTTACAGATGGACTTTGGGGCACCACAGATTATGTTAAGAGACTTTGACACATGATAAAGACACTAAAAATCAGAATATCTTCCCACTTTATACCGAAATATCGAAAAACATGCTTGTACACTCAAAACGCGATCAAGACGTCCGATGTATGTCAACGATGCAATAGCAAACTGTTTGCAGAAAGAGCTACCGTATGTGCTCGTACAGCATTCCCTAAAAATTTTAAGTCCTAATTTCTGCTCAACGTGAAGCAAGTCTATACGTCGTATAGATATAACGTAGTTGCCATTTGGCAGACCAACGTTTTTGTTATTCGTGATATGATTTGCATTGACGTGAGTCAGAAATAAATCAGCGTAAACTTAGTGCAATGCTGTGTCGTCTGAGGGTTGTATCATGTCAAATACTACCATCAGTTGAATCAAATATAGAGCTTCCTGCGTTTGTATATGTGTTTATTCGCTTTTAGATATGCTATCATTGCTGCTTTAGTGGAAAATGCGTCGAGCAAACAAATCAGTGAGTTATATCAAAATCGAGTTTTGCAGATGGAATTACTCTTTGCCCTTTGAAAAGCAAAGCTAAAACAGGGATAGCGATCGTTCTAAACAAGTTACGCCGCTATTTAAAAACACTACATTTTGCATGCGATCAAACCATGTACAACAAGCAAGTCCCGTCTTTGTCAAATTTATACGAATCGATTGCTTACATAAAAGCCAACCTCAGTGACATGCAATTCCTAAGGTAAATAAGAGCACCAAGTTTCACAGAAAGGCGATACTGAACAGAACGAGAACTGAAGAGTTTTTCCGTCTTTGTTGCAGTGGAATTTTGCGGTGAGCAAAAACAAATAATACAGGGAGATAAAATATTTCTGAAACCTTTCTGAAGTTGATACCATCCTAACTTTAAATGGCTGTCACAAAGCATTTTGGTAAAAACAACTTTGACAATCATTCGAAAGTTTATGTGTTGGATGGGACACAGCGAAGGCCAGAAGCAACAAAATCAAAACTAGATTGTTTCAAGCGGTCAGAATGGTTCTGGATGACGTTGAGCATAATGAGTTCGATAACCTGCACAGTTTCCTTGTTTGGATTTGCACTAAATAAAAGAGTTGAAGTGATTACAGCAACTGGTGAGTTGAAAATATAATTTCAATCTTTTAACCTTTCTTAATGACTTTATATGACATGTTTCAACACGCAATTTGAAACATATTTTGCAATAAGTTGAAGAAAGCTGATTTTCTACCAAAAAGCGGTTTAGGACTTGATGTTTTTGTCATTTTCTTATTTACATTGCTTCGAATTGTTTGGATTTTGAACAATGTGTTTATAGTTTAACTGAAAAGCGTTAAACAAATTGCCGTGATTCATTTAAAATAAATGTTGTTAAACGTTTTTGTTTCCATAAGCACTAGCAATTTCGGATGCAAGTTCACGCGGATATTTTAAAGTTTTGCTGGAAATTTTTGAAGAATTGGAGACCACAGCAAATCTTGTATTATTTTCAGTGTTAAGGAAGCTGCTGAATGCGGTCAACGCCCGGGCAAATTTCTTTATATTCCGATCGTTTCGACAAGTACCAAACGCAGGACAATTTTTGTCTTTCAATTGGCAAAATTATTGCGCTGCTGTTATGTTTTTCAAAACAATGAAACTCCTGATTTATATCAAAGACTACTTGTCACGGATTGCCTGATGCTTTCATTTTGATCGAGCCCAAGAACAAGAAACCAATGAACAAAAATAAAGTGATATAATTTGCTATTATTGCAGGAGATGTTATGCCTTTTTTCCTAATGGCAGCAAATGTTTCTCTAAGCAGCAACGAAGGCTAAACGTTGAATGAAAGATATGGTATTTTATTGATATGCGAAGTCGTTGTTCTTCGTGTGTGGCGTTTTCTTAAAGCTTGTGTAACTAGCTTCGTCTTTAGCAAAAAGATCGTCAACATAAAAAAACAGAAAATAGTCAAACTTTTTCTGCAATTAGTCTAGAACAGGAGTGGGCAATTAAGTTGGCCCGGTAGCCACTTCGAGAAGGCCACATTTAGCAGAGGGCCGTACCTTCTATTGGAAATAAGCAAGTCTTGGTTAAGTTAGCCTCAGCACTAACATTTACTGGGATAAGTTGGAGGAAATTTCAGATTTAAACATATTTCCTGAATGCTTGCGCGGGCCACTGAAAACGCTGTGACAAACCACATTTAGCACGCGGGCCGCTATTTTACCACCCCTGGTCTAGAATAATAAGGTAGTGCCGGTTTTACACGTCAAAAATACCTTTGTGATGTATTCAGTAAAAATAGCTCAAACGTTACGAACTTGCACAATCTGTTCTTGAAGAAAAAATGTGTTCTTGCCCAAAAGTATCAGCCACAGTTCATTCACAAACACTACCTGTAGGAATCAAACCCGAAGGTTAACTGTCATCGCCTATTTCTTCACTTCAAATGACGGAAAATTCGAATAATTCCCTCTGTTCACTTGCCGACACCATGCACAGAGACAACTTATCTTTGAACGCATTTATCTTTTCATAGCAATTCAATATGTTCATATTTTTGCCTTAAAGTGGTAAACTCAGATCATACATACGAGTGAATACGTCACCCAAATACGCTAAGGCAGTGGTTCTCAAACGGGTGCCTCTTGGTTCACTGAGGGTGGAATTTTGAATTCCTAGGAGAAAATTTGTTTCAGGGAGTATTGGCCAGGAAAAGTTGTGCATGAAAAAACCTAAAATTTTTATTATTTGTTTATTCAACACACAAAAAACTGCACAATGACATTGGTTTAGATGGGAAGGAATGTGTACAGCACGCAAGGACAAGTTGCTTTAACTGTAATGATCGACGTCGTAAGGGTCTGCTTCGTTCATAATCGTCTATTGTTTCTTCACAGTAGGTAAGGTGACATTTTTGTAATATCTTTGCTAGGGAGGAATTGACAGTGTTTGGATTTGTAAGGAGGGAAGATGAAAAAAGCTTTTGAGGATCACGGCGCTAAGGTTTGGTTAAATTCTTGCGATTCCAACTCTTCAAGCAGATCGTAGTGACGTTCTTCCAAAAAGACTTTGATTTATTCTCGCAGTTCGAAGAAGCGAGTTAAAAAAAACTCTTCCATATGAGAACCAGCAGACTTCTGTGGAGAAAAGTAAAACTGTATGTTCACTTCCAAGATCTTCACAAAGTGATTTAAAGAGGCGGTGATTTAGTTAGAGCAGCTATGTCCAACCCAAATGACTTTCTCGAGTCAAAAATTATGTCACTATCTTAACCAGGGCCCGCACATTGAATAAGATATTATTGAGAGCCGTACATTGAATGGCTTACTTTGATCTTGGCAAACTATATTTATCTAGAGCTAGTGTCCTGAACGCGTTTGAATCCTAACTACAATGGTAACAGACGTGATAAAGTGGCACTGAGGACCACCTGCAACGAAAATGTAACATTCAAGATTATCAAAATAAGAACAAGTTGTCATGTAGGATACTTTTACCACAGCGAAAACCCAAACTGAGCCGCACAAAACTTTTGACTGAGCTGGGGGTTGGACATAACTGAGTGAGAACATGACCCCTAATGCAGTTGATGGTCTTTACAGAAATATCAAGCATTTTCTTCATTTTCGGAAGCAAGGTTTCTATTGCCAAAGCATGACGATGAAGGAAACACTGAGTACCTTGCATGTGTGTAATCTTCTGTTCCACCAGTGCAGAAAACCCATATTTATTTCCCAGCTTGGCCTGAGCGCCATCTGTGCACAGAGAGACAATACCTTGAACATCCAATTCATGTTTTTCAAAGAAGTCTTTCACAAACTAAAACACTTCTTTTCCTTTGGGGCTTGTTTTCCATTCTTCGCAGATAAGGAAGTTCTGTTTTATGGTACCATCACGGACATACCTTACTAGTACAATAAATTGAATACAGTTCGACACATCGGTTTACTCTCGTCTAAGTGGCGGGAGATTTTCAAGGTATCGCCTTCACATGCGAGACAACTTGTTTCAAAATGTGTAATCTCGAATAAGCAATTCGGCTTTAAATAACTGTATGCAATAGCGGCACTAATTCAAGCTTCTTTCTTGTTTCATTTCCGAAAATACTTGCAGTCATTTCTAATGCACACGGTTTAATAAGTTCTTCTGCAATAGTAGGCCTATGAGGATTCTTAGACTTTATTGCTTTGTAAACGCCACTTGGTATAAAGCCGTCGGTTGTGGTTTATCAACAGCAGTACCGTATTAAGTTAGTGCGGGACCTGCAGCATATTAACAGCGCCGGGCCCAAAGTTATAAATACACTTAAATAAGAAAATAACTGTTAATAAATTATGTGGGTATCCACGTGATTGTCATTAGGCATACTGAATTTAAGTACGAAAAGCCTTGTCCTACATAGCAGCTGATGGACCAAGAAGGAATACATTGCTATAAAGCTCACAAGTACAGCACAGAGACAATAATTAATGCTTCTAGACTCCTCAACAAATTTGATCATTGCTATATGTAGACAGTGCAGTCTAAGTATAATCATTTCCCCTAAAAGAAGAAGACTCCAAGTACATTGTAATAGAAAGTACACTAGGCCAAGATTTTTTAAAACCCCCCACGTAGACACCCACCATAAAAAAGATTTGAATTGAAAATCCCAGGTAGGCATACATACAAAATTAGGTGAATCTTTCTGCCATCTACCATACCTGAGCATCTGTAAGTCACAAAACGTACGAGTAAATATATACTGCAACTTTACTGATGAATGTTTATGTCTGTCGGAACTACTATATCGCAGTAACATGGACTTGTTTGCATTTCTGACGGTGATCTGGCAGCAGTTAGAATAATTAAATCCTCATTCCCACTTACTTCTGCTAACTTTGAGATCAGGATTTTTCAACCGCTCTACCTTATAATTGCTGTGTATACCATTTCGTCTTTTTATTTGGACTTGCTTCATTAGCATCTCTGTCACTTGAACTCATTGCACCTAGCTAATATTTACAGCAGGGGTGGGGAACCTATTCACTATCACGGGCCGCATGAATTGTGCATTATCGCTGGCGCGGGCCGCAAAATCAATAATTGCATCCTAAAATTCTACCTTTATCTAACTGCGGGGAAGAGTGACTTCTCTTGACTTACCATCTGAGTGCTTGCGTATCATATAGCTTCGATTTGACGCGATGTTGTGCGCTAACGTATAACGAAACTGCTGGTGCGGGCCATATCAAATGTTCACACGGGGCGCATTTGGCCCGCGGGCCGCAGGTTCCCCTTGACCTCTGATTTACAACTTATACGGTGTTAGTTAAAATGCTGAGGACAAAGATACCTTGGTAAAACAAGATAAAGAAAGATGAGACTAGCAATAAGAAGTATAATGAAACATACCCTACCTTTAATCACCGCTACGCAGTTAAATCCTAAAAACCCCAGGTCTACAGAAGAAAAATCCAGAAACCCAAAAGGCATTGAAAACACAGATCTTGGGGAAAAACACCAGGCTTGGCGCCACTGGAAAAATCATTTTGAAAGTACCAAAAAGGTAACGCAACTTACAGAACAGGTCAGCGTGATGTAATACATTTTTTAAATGCCATTCATAACAGTACAATCAAGCAATGTCTGATATTGCAGCAATTTCGTCTCATTGCTTGAGTGGTGTCATAATGTTGCAAATAACTGTAAATTGCTTTAATACGCCTTACTGCTTATGGCAAATTCAGAAAAATTTTGATTTCTGGGACTGAAAGAATTCTATAGATATAATCAAGGGTGGATGTTAGGGGAGGCAAACGAGGTGGTTGTCTGGGGCTCCCCTTATGAGTGTTTCACACTTAGTTTTGTTAAAAAGTTTATTAATAGCTCTAGAGCCGCATATAATAAATTCTGAAGCAAGCCATATGTTTATAAAAATGAAGCGAAAATTATGTAGAAATGTTCCAAATGGGGTCCCTCATCAAATTAAATGTGTCGACAAAAACAATTTCAAATCAAAAGACTTCAAACAATTTGCGATGTGAAATGGAATTTCATGAAGAAGCAAATTCCCAGACAAAATAAAAAATTTAACTTGCTTTCAGCGAATAAAGTTTCTGTATAGCTTGCCTAAAATATAGGGTCGCCTTTCTGAGAGTTTGCCTCCGGCATCTAAATTCTAATATCCCCCCTTGCATATAATAAAGAACAAGCTTAACACAAAGGTCCGCGGGGCCCCAAAACGCGCGGGCCCCGTAGCAATTGCTACATTTGTAACTATTGCTGATCTGGCAGTAGTCAACAGTCGCAAAACCTACTTTCAGAACGATTGCTCGAGAATCACAACAGGTCTTTCAGCTCGCAAAGGTCTGTTATCACGGCCCACAGCATTTGCCCCGCCATGTCGGTTGTCAATCTTTAGTTTTTCTGATGCAACTGAAACCAAAACGAACGTATAGTAGTCATCATTCCACTTGCTTTTATTCGACATGATGAAAGGTTATGATAATAATCAGAAATCACTAAAGTTTTTATCATTATCTCCACTTGCAATTACGTAGACCAGACCTTAACGTCGCTCCAAATTAATGAAACACTTTCACAGGAAAACAGTTCCCTCCAAAACACCGCAAACCACTCCTTTCCTCTGCGATCGATTCAACTCAGAACAGAATTTTTTACTAAAAGTGATGTAATGCGGAATCCACTCGTGTACATATTACGCTCAGACTATCCTAGAATTGTGCAGAAAAGTAATTATCATGTCACAAAAAGCAAACCAATGTCTAGTTCATTCGAGCAAAAACTACTATAAGCTCGTAAATAAGAAGAGTAGATTTCAGTAGAATAAGTAAGTTCGTGACGCATAGGTTTGAACGACCCTCTCTTTTTGTCTATAATGCATCGCAAACGAAAAACAGCCGCAGAAGAGTAATAAATAGATCAATTTCCTGTCATTTTACGACGGTAGAGTTTGCGCGGCTTGAAATTTTGTTGACGCTCCGGCCATGCAAAAAATAAACACTCCCCGAATCGCAGCCTTCTAATCCGCACCCGCCCCACACACCCTCCCAGCAACCTGCACTGTTTCCGTCCCAAACCTGCACATGTCACTGACTGTGTGCCTGAAAACCATCAAAACCTCGTGCAGCGTGTTCATCGCTAGTGGTAATTTATTCAGTGGTTCAAAGCCAATAGAACAGTCGTTCTCAACATGGGGTTCGCGAATCCCCAGGGGTTCACGGGAAGATTTCCTGAAGTACTTGGGTGGCAGTTGAGTTTTATTGTATTGGTATTTTTAATATCCTATACTAGAGGAAAATGCGTGCCGATTGAAAACTCCGCGTAGGTTTTGCCTGATCTTGCGTTGTTGTGATGCAACAATGCCAAATCCACGGCTTTGCCAGCTAACCTGGGGATTCTGGTTGATTGTTTTATGACTCGGGGTTACTTAACGTGAAAATGTTGAGAACCCCTGCAATAGAAGCTCAAGACAAACACTGTAAACTAAAACTGAATCCTTTTAGTCAACCTTGAGCGTTTCTTTCTTAGATTTAACAGCACTGTTCAAAGGGAGCATGTCGTTCACTGACTATATTCTTAACATTTGCTCTGCTATTCACATCTCCAGCCATACTAAACACTCGTTCAGTAGCAGCGCTAGTTGCCATCACGCAGAACGTATTCCTCGTAAGATCACTGAGAGCTGGAAACTGCAATATGTGGTCTCACCACCACTGGAGAATGTCGCTACACCCTTGTACCACAACATCTCTGTAGCATTAATTTCTTGCTCATGTCAATTTCAGATGCATTGTGTCAGCATCAATTCTCCACACAAAGAGTTCTTATCCCGCGCCGCCCTGCACCAAGTTTTAAGGCCACAAAAACTCTGCGGGTACCTGCATGGGCGCAATTAGGTGGCGGACACAGGGGACGCGTCCCCCCCACTTTTGCAGACAGTGGGGATGTAATATGCCATGTCCCCCGCTTTTTACTCTTTAGGTTTTGTAATATATTAGTTTCACACCAAGCTGTTCCCCTCACATTTTACAACAAAACTGCGCTCATGGGTACCCGCAACCTGCGCGGGTGCAATCTCCCCGCGCAGAACTCTGTAACACGGGCGCTTCTATTCTACCCTGGAATGATGACTCGCAACCCTGGTTGGTAACCACTGCACTATATGCTCTACCATCGACCACTTGAAAACTGTCTATTTGTGTTTGCGAAGGTATTTTCCGAAGTACGCCTGGCGAAGTATCAGAAAAGTATCATATCGAAATCGCTCCAGGAACATTAGTGGTAAGTAACTTTTTAACGCCTATTAAATCTGGTTATCACACAACACTATGTTCGTCATGATCATGACAGAGGTACCGACGGTTTGTTCCAAATTAGCTTGCTAATGAGTTGCTCTTTTTATATCAATTGCCTTGCAAACAACTTGCAACTTGTAAACAGGAAAGTTGCGTTTTTGCGAAACATCAGAGATTGATTGTTACACTTTTGAATAAACGCGCTGAACATTTCAACTCACATACTTTGTATCCCAACCAAACCGTGTAAATCTCTAAACGTAAAAGTTTAATAGAAACGTGTTTGCAACAGAAACATTTTATTTGCGTGAGTCTCAGCCTGGCGTCACTGATACTTCTGCAATGAGGAAACAGACGTCAATCATTTTCGTTCTTGATTTTCAGGCTGTCATCTTTTGGTCCGTCGTACTGTTTTCGAAGCTAGCTGCTCTAACTTTCTTAGGTGCGGAGGCAATATCTGGAAGGAAATATTTTCAGCAGGTAAATATTTAGTAAATCATTTTTCCCCTGTGTTTGAAAACGTGCACGTTTTTGAATACCAAGCCTAAAATTACTTCTGTTTTGCAAAATACGCAAAACTTACACGAAAAGTTTTGGGATGTAGTGCCTCAAAAGTATAGATCAGGGTGCACAACCTGCGGCCTTACGGCCGCATGCGGCCATCGATAAATGTTTGTGCGGCCGTGCACATATAATTCAAAGTGTAAGTTATGTGCGTAGATCAAAACTCAATGAATTAAAACTGAATTAAAACCGTATTAATCAAAAATGGCTGTGCATTAATTTGAAACTGTTTTCTCTGCATTATAAGGATACTTACTAGAAAGACGGCCAAACAGACTTGTGGAAGCAGGCTAGGCTCAGTGTATGAAAGCAGAATAGAAGCAATAAAAAATATAAAAATATCTTGAACTCACTGGCGGCCGTAATTTACAAAAATAAGCGTAATGTGGCCGGCAGTAACAAAAAGGTTTTGCACCTCTGCTAGATGTTACTCTCATAAAGAAGACGACGAAACGCTGCATAAAACGTGTCTTAATATAAAGTGAAACACTTATGCAGAACATCCAGATGAATCCCAAGCTTATTTTTAAATGAATGCACTGAGTTCACAACTAACGTGTGTTTCGCTAGCTGGCGCTGTAACACTTAGCAGGACCACAAAAATACTGCCACGTGCATTAATTTGCTTCGACATCCTTTTGCTAAACGTGATGAAAATTCTGCGTTGCTGCAATCTGGCCGAGACATTGAAATCTCATTAATTAGTTGCAATTCTCGGCCAGTTTTTTTTCAACTCGTACAATGCTGCTGGTGTTGTGCAGCAATGAGCTAGATCATTAAACGCTTGCCGTTTCACGCCAGGATTTTTACATGCATTGGACTACAACAATGGTCTTTACGACTGCTTGGGTCTTCTGGTTTGATCGAGAATTCCATGACGGCAACGTTGTTGCTGTGGGAGTTGTTTGCTTTTCGTCATACAACATCTTCATTCAAACGTTCTTGACAGCAGGAGATACAACAGCCAAGTCAACTCAGTTTTATGCATTGGCAGGTGATGTACAGTATTAGAAATTTAGAAAGTGGTTTGGCCTTTGACAACATGCAACAACAAGTGATGCTCTTTTCAATTCATGCAAAACTGCTGCTTGACCAGCTTGACATTCATCCAACAGAATTTTCCATTGAACTCACCAAGCCGACAAATGCAATACCCACCATCAAATTATCTTGAATCAAAATACTTGCTTTTATTACTTGTGCAATCTCTTCTCAACTTTCGAATGCTAGCGAGATTTTATTATTTGCTTGCAGCTTGTGTAATTTCACCATATCCATATCAGGGGCGTAAAGAGGTTAGATGGCGCCCTGGGCAAAAACCAAATTTGGCGCCCCCATGTTCGAACCTGAGGTCTTTCGCAAGCAAGTGTACTGTATTGAAGAAAGTACTTGTGACATTGTTAGGACTTTTCGACTCCCACCGCAGTTATTCGGCGCCCGAGGAATTATGCCCCCTTTCCCCCCTCGTTACGCCTCTGAATCTGTAGGGCCTCAACCTATTTATTTGCGTAACAGTCAGATGCTCACAGCCACGGACTTAAACTGGTTTCAACCAGATTCTGACTATTATCCTCTTACCTGAAATGCAGCAGTACGGACTGACTTATCCTTTATAGCGTAAGAAGGACGAGGCCTCGTAGCTACGGCATGCGAGCTTTCTTGTTCTGTCACAATGTCTGACAGTCGTGTGATGTCACAATACCACAGTTTAGTTATAATTAGGGCAAGTTTTTGCAACTTTTTTTTACAGCTTCCAACAGGTTCCTAAATACTCAAAATATATGTAGTTCAATGTTTTGAGCTGTTCCCTGGAATTTTATATTGCAACTTTTTGATTTTTGCTTGCAACTTCTTACTGCAATTTTTATCAAGTATTGCACAAAATATAAAAGTGCAATTAAAAAAATACTACAAAACTATTTCAGTTTAGTTCTATTCTCTTTGATTGCATGAAAAAGAACTATATGACGGATTAGCTGCGTCTCAATGTTATCTATGACGAAACAGTTGGCTTGCAAGCTAGAANTTTTACAACCCCAGCCAAGGACGACAGTGCCCGAACTTAATTAGAGGTGGAAGTGCGGAAAATCTTGGCTTTTGGCCAAGTCCGCGCAAACNAAAGTAGGTTGTGTCAAGTCTTTCGCAGTAAAATGTGTGCATAAATGCAACTTCCTGCGCATAAATGCAACTTCCGTTGAAAATAAATGCAACTTTCTCACTTTTTTACTGCAACAAAATCTTGACCTAGTTAGAATGCTTGGTGATGCTGGCGCAACACGCCTGACTTAACCCTTTAACGCCCACCAGAGCCAATATGTTGGCTCTCGGTTTTTTAGTTATAACTCGCCAGCCACAATAACTAGAGAGTAGTTCAAACCCTCTACA
>JGI24158J21664_10003113_pt1 | contig 20601 bp, 9 predicted proteins | sample Ectturendosymbi3_FD_21664 | JGI IMG/M metagenome (IMG submission 21664) | reverse complement strand
CAGTATTGCATTACGAGACCGCAAGCACAAAGCAACAGCCGCGGGACGAACACAGGGGCACAATTAAGGATTGCAAGATTGCAGGCGCCACTACGTGGCAAGGACAAGGTAATCATACATTCACCACAAACGTCAAGATAAACTTTTTATCAGAACTGACATTTCCAGCCTTTCTGCGCTGCGGTACATTCAAAGCATGTTATTGATCCATGGCATTAACACAAATAAGTTTTCTACACGTTTACGATCTGCCAATCGTGTATCGTTTCAGAAGAGCGAGCTCCGTTTGATAAGCAAACCTACACAAATGCAATGTGCATGAAAAGCAAGGACTATCGTTTCTTTAGGTATGGGAGAAGAGTATTGTTTTCCTTATTTTTCGCGACGTATGTTTACGAAGTTTTCAAGTGAAGGATATCGGAGTTATTGTGTTGTCTATTAAGTTGTTTGTCACTTGCTTGTTGTAAAAAGTGAAAAAGTCCCAATAGTATAATTTTTTTCTCCGTCATATGAAAATGTTACTTCGTGTCTCAGTTGACTCGAGCAAAAAGTTTTTTCCCTTCATAGAGCGTTCACCTATCGTATTGGATGTTGCAGCTTAATGTTACTGCAAGAATTGGACGTTCAACCTTATTATTTCTGACAGTCCATTGTACACTTGTTGTAAACCTCCGCTGCCCCCCCATTCGAACTGCAGTGAGAAAATATTGGCAGTAATGCTGTCAATCCGCTACAGTGTGGATGATCCAAAGCATGTTTCAACTCATGGCAATGAAAAAAATTATGTAAGGAATTTTTCGGACATCTTGCATAAAAATGGTATGTTCTTCAGACTTCACAGTAAACTCGTTCTGATAATTGATCAATTCAAACAACGATAAGCAAATGTTAGACAAAGACGATAAAGAAATCTGAAAATTGAAGTAGAAAGATTTTGCTTTAGCCACGTATATTGTGAAAGCAGTTGCTTGGGTAGCGGCTAGTGCATATCACACGGCGCATAGCAAGAGGTATGGATCTTGGAAAACAATCAAAGTCAACGTATGAGCTTCTCACGACGAAGAGCGTTATACGTGGGTAGGTATATTTTATAACAATAGCGAAAAGACATTGCTTGCATTTAGCAACGGCAGCTTTGTTGAACTCACTCCAGCGAAGTGGTATTGCAGTAATCAAATTTTGACAAACAACTCACTTGCAGCAGCCTGCAAGGGTCAAACTAAAATTCCATGCGGTTTACGTTGCAGGCATAACCAAACAAATGTAGAGATTAAACGGAGAAGCAGGCTATTTATAACAGAAGAACATGCCAAGAATGTGCAGTCGGCGACGTCGGTATATCAACTGGAAAGTCAAAAGATCTTTAATTAATAAATCAGTTTGCTTGAGAAACTGAAAATACAAAATACATCTCAGGGTATACTCAGAGATGAACAAACGAGTATGACTGCATTTTTTCATCAACCGACGTAGCTTTAAGTTATGTTGCAGTAAGAGTGCAGTGCCTACATATCAGTAAGTGTTACAGTGGGAGTGCACATATGTTAGTGATATGCATGATACTGATATGACACCGCAAACTTGTTCAATGTTTCTCAATACCTGGATTGCATTCTTAAAGAAAGGTTTTCGATGTACGAATTGCTACAAGAACTATAATGCCGACATTTATGGTCACATTTCCCAATATATTTAACGAATTACCAAGCTACGTTTGTAGCTTGGCCATGGTTATGGGTGCTTTTATTGTGAAAATGTTCTTGATTAATCCCCCTATTCTTTTTGCAATTATTCCTGGTGTGTTTTAGTTGGGGTTTTCAGCTGGATAAATGTTTAACGAATTTTAAAAAATATCTATTACGATTTCAATATTCACATCAATTTAATAGGTAAACTGCATCGACGGCAAAATCGAAAGCTGACTGGGAGAGAGGGACAACAGCAAGGTTTGGAGACATTTGAAATAACGTTTATCATGATCGCACCTTACTTAGATCGCTAAAATCCAACATAGCATTTTGACATACCACAGTCTTAACTCAAATGGTCTGCTTGCCAAGATGAACCGATTTTCACCAAAGTATCGGAAGCTTTGTAGTTTACAAATGAAAATGAAATCAATGGTCGATAAATTTCATCGAAAAAGCACTTCGATGATTCATTCACTTGGCATCCCGGATCCTTTGTATGTAAGATTGCCAGAGTAATTATTCAAGTCATTGGTCGAAACCAGTGGTGGGTTTAAGGTTGGGGGGCCCAAGGCAAGACAAAAAAGGGGGGCCCTTCTGATGACGTCATCATACTCAGCCATCCGTGATATGCACTTCTGATCAAGCCTAAGACACGACCACCGTAGGATACGTTCCTGAGACTACGTCATGACTGATATAGCAGAAGGAGAAAATGCAAAAGGGTGTTCATGATACACAACATTGAAAACACTGAAAGTTAGGAAGACACGGCTGGCAACATATGAAAGTTAGGCAATAGCAGGTTGGGATTGCCCCCACTTCATTATTTTCGTGCCCTGCTTCTCTGCATTCACCATCAATAAATTACAAAGTTTACCACTTTGAAAGTTTCACACTTTACCCCTTTGAAGAAATGCTCTGTAGTTGGTATCCTGAATTTGTTTATATTCATGTCTTTATGGGAATCCGCAAAACCATAAACAACAACCAAGAAGATTTAAACTACTAAATTTGTTTCAAATTTCATCCTTTCAACTACAAGAACATAGCATACAAAATCATCCATCCTCAGACTTTGTTTGGAGAGCTTTGAGGCTGGATGAGTCAAGGCTGCCCTGAGCTTGCCTTGACACGAGTTGTTTGAAAAATGTGCAGAAGTAGAAAATGATTCATCATATACATTTTAATACAAATATTTCTAGCAAGTAGCCTACAAAATTGATTAAATCTGTGCTTAGAAAAAACGGTTCAAGTTATATTGGCTAAAAACTTTAACATCACCTAGTAAGTCTACCTTAAACCAACCACTTATGAGTACTCAAAATACTTAAAACATGCTATTTGTTCTACCTGATAAGAAGCATGAATGTAGCCTTGCTTATTGACAGTCTTTGCAGCACAAAGCAATAATACAAAATTACTTTGTGAACTAAGAAGAAAATTTTCTATAAATTAAAAGATATAGTGTGGCCATTACTATAACAATTGCATGTTGTCTTATTTTCTGATGGAAATGTTACTAAGGTACAACATCACAAGATATGAGGAATTTGTCTAACCTCTTCAAGTCAGAGATATTAAAGGAAATCCTTGGATAGACATTTGAATGTTTTAAAGCATGCATTTATCAACTTCATTTTTGCAAACCTTGAGCTTTTGTGTATCTGATTATGCACTAGACAGTTAAAGCTACTATTAACAACTCGGGTGCTTGAAGCTGTAGGCTACTCTCCTCTGTAGGCTCGCTAGTCCCAAATCTGTCGAGGAGACCTTTGCATTTTTCGTCAGCTTTATTCTTTCTTCCTTTTTCCTTCTTTTTGCTGCTCCACTTTGATACTTTCTGTTTAACTGTGGAATTTTCATAAAATTATCAATAAACCAAATATTTCAATCTCTAAAAATCATCATTTGGTATAAAAAATTATCATTTGGTATAACTATTTGCTCTTATTTGATGATAAGGAGACCTACTAAGGTCTCGTCAAAAGACTAAATTAAGTATTCAGGTGAATTTTCACAACCGCTGAGCATTTGGCGACTTTGACATTTTACCGCATTTCACCACTGGCGACTTCCACCGCAGTGTTGTGCACTTCTCTTTAACGCATTAAAGGATTATGGTGAGGGGATGGTGTAGAGCTAGTTTTAATGTCAAAGTTTCGAATAGTGGTTAGGCTTAGTGTTAGTTTTCCCGGAAATTTGACGGGATATCTATGGCGAGCTCTGTGCAGGGTTTGTGAAAATTTACCAGTGTTCATCGACTAAAAAATTCAGTATTAAACAAAGAATATTAGACTGTGATTTACTATAGAATTAATCAAAAAGGCAAATTGAGTTTGATACAGATTAATGGAGTACTAAACAGGCCTATGCTTGAACACAACAAAACTCTTGTGATTTTATATGCACTTTTCATATGCTTTTGAAGCTGGTGTCCCTTTTTCACAGTCGTCCACACTATATTGTGAAAAACTTCGTTCACTGACAGAGAAAAAATATTATCACTAAGTGCAAAAAATAATTTGATGTAAATTTTTGCTTATACTTGATAAGTTTTTTCAGAACTTTTTGAAACAAATTTTAACCCACAGTATTTTTATGGTGTTGAGGTTGGTTTGAAGCTTTTCCTTATTTACACATTAGCAATGCTGGTTGGTGCCTTTTGAAAGCAGAGTGCTTTCACATTACAGTTCCTGTTTGGGGCTCCTTTGAAGCAGAGTACTTATACATTACAGTTGCTGTTGGGGGGTCCCTTTGAAAGCAGAACACCTACTAAAGTTGCTGCTAGGGGGCCTTTGAAAGTAGAGTACTTACAACCATAGTTGCTGTTGGTGCCACTTTTAAAGCAAGGTACTTACGCATTACAGTTGCTATTGGTGGCCCTTTCAAAAGCAGAGTACTTACGCATTTCAATGGCTGTTGGGCGCCCATTTGAAAGAAGAGTACTTAATTATGATCTGCTTCGAAGTATGTGCATATTAGATGAGTGGATAATAAGTTTTTAACCAAACATGATGAAAATGTACGCGCGCAACACCTCCAGGGGGACCTTGAAAGGAGGGTGCGGCAAGTGCCTTGCTCGTCTCCCTTAAACTCACCACTGAGTGCATGACCTGCCGGTGCTGGATGACGAGACGCTCAAATGGCTGCTCAACATCTGCACAGAGAGCTATGCAGCCTAGCAGTGGATTGAAAAAACTGGCTCAAACGATGAAAATGAAGTTGATAACACAGTCACTGGTAGATTTGAGGTGAAGATAATGAGGCACTTGTTATAGGCCACCTTTACTGAAATACCATGGCACCCCCACTATCTCAAAATGTCGATTAATTTTTTTTATTTTTAACACATGTAGATTTTCTTGCCATTTCTTCTTCACATCAGTGCTTCAAATTCACTCAGGTTTGGACATTGTCACCAATTCATCACTTCTTGCAAGTCACAACACCACACTAAATTTTCAAGTAGTATTGCAGATCTAATCTTTGTGCAATTATGTCACAGAAAAATATAACAGAAAACATCTGAGTAGAACACAAAAGGAGGGCTTTGTTATAATAGAACTTAAAATTTGAAGCTTGAAGATTATTAACATTGTTGATCATGGGCAGAAAAAATCTATCAAGCATTGAAGTAGCATTCTATAATTAGCAGAACTTTGAAACTTTCAAATAGGAGAATATGCAATGTACGTAAGTTTCAGAATTGCTGTGATTTTTCAAGTAGCCTGAGTTCCTATTCCTGTAGGGGTCCCCCTCAAAATCTTTGCTCGGGCTCCCACATTCCTTGATCATGCACTCAACACTGTGTATAAAGACAGGAAGAAAACAGTTGCAAAAAGACAGGGAGACCAAATTGAAAACATAGTCAACTCAAGCTATCGTGGTAATCGAAACTGCTTTATGCATCCTCGTCATACGAGAGGGAAGTGCCCGAGGGTTTTGTTCGATCGTGAAGGCTGCGTTAAATATCTCTTAATCTTGGTAAACAGACTGGCTTACGAGGCAATTTTAATTAACTTCCAAAGAGGAAAGAAGGCTACCAAATTCCAGATCGTACAAATACTGAATATAAATTGCCCTGTGTCCGAAAAACGTGGCTTTGAAGTTTTGAAGTGTGGTTGTTGTGAAGTTCTACTACTCTACATACAGGCTTTGGTCAGCATGCTAAGCATATATACTCTGTTGGTGCATGAGTGCAACATGTAAGCAAGCCTATCTCCGAATAACAGTGGCTAGAATCTACGTGCAAAGCAATCCTGTGGCGCTATACAAAATAAAACATTATAGAGATTGAACCACGCAGCCAGACCTAGAAACAGTTTTTCAGTGCGTTGGTGAGCCCTTCTTCAAATGAGTTGTTTCTAATAATACAACGCAATATTAGTCAATTACGTTGAATCGTTCCCAGTTTGGTGTTTAGCAAGAAACCCGTTTCAATATGTAGTCGTGCTTGCATCCTTATAACCGTAGTTTTTCCTTTTTAGTTAACGAAATACCTCCACCTGTTTAAATGTATCTCTCGCCCTTTCGGTATCGTGCCTGATCGAGATGTACTATGATGTTTTCCCATTGTACTCTGTTACGAGCAGCCTCCCATAAGTTTCCAGGATTTTTATACAAACGTTTGAAGTTACTTATAAAAGTAAAACGCTGGACGCTCCTTGAATGTTTTCTTGTGATTCTACCACTTCGAACAGGGTCTCCAAACTTTTTGTCCGTGGGCCGCATACGCAATTACACCTGAACCGTCGCCAGAAAGTCGTCAATACGGGGGATTTACGTTTGTGCGAGGGGGCTTTGCGTTCGTGCAGGGAGGCTTGACATTCAAATTTGAAAAAATTCCATTAACTTATAGTGTTTCATATTTCAAACTGGGGAGCTTGGAGCTTTGTTTGGGGGTGCTAAGCCCACCAAAGACCCCCATGGTGACGGGATCGAAATACACAACAGTTCGATGGCCGGACATCTTACGAAATGTAATTGTTTCGGGATATGTTACATAACAAATCAACAAATTTCTCGCAAAACAGTATATGTTAATTTTTCATTATTGACAAAATGTCTTTTCGGGCAGTTGAGATAGCTTCGCGGGACGTAGTATGGAGACCTCTGACTTAGAGCGAGATCTTTAATGTATGGTGACTTTTCAAAAAGGAATGGATCTTACCGTGTTTGCTTTGGTAAACAAATATGTAAAACTAGATTTTCTTGTTCATCACGGCCATACCAAGCATCCCAACACAAACGTAATGGAAAAATATTTATCAAGTTTTCGGTTGTGTTCCACATACACAAGAAGAGTGGCAGTCTTTTCCTGCACTTACTGCTCGTCTTTGCGCAATTACTGTAGTAGTGTATTATTTTTTCTGGTCTAAATCAGAGGCGTAACGAGGTTAGATGGCGCTCTGGCCAAGAAGCAAGTGTGGCGCCCCCATGTTCGAACCTGAGGTCTGTCGGAAGCAAATTGTACTGTATTGGAGAATGTAATTGTAACATTGTTGGGGCTTTTTGCGCCCTCCGCATTCATTCTGCGCCCCCGTAAATATTCGGCACCCAGGGAATTGTTCCCCCTTGCCCTCGTCGTTACGCCCCTGCTGCTCTAAATTCAAGGAAAACTTCAAGAATGGCAAAATAGCATTTCTAGAAAGTCTTGCACAAATAAGTTGGGCTTTGGGGTGTAAGACTGCATGGACAAACTGAGCTCAGTCTTAAGCATGTTCAACCTTATAATTATTCATGACGCAATCACAACTTACTCGTATTTTTTAAAAAAGAAAGTTTCAAGAACTTTTGTGTTACTTTCTGTTGGGTTGGCATAATTTGAACATACACATTTTCATTGTGTAAACAGTTAAAACGTGTAGTTTTGAAGTTTTGTAACGGTTCTGCTTCCTTTGCAACACGATTTCAGGTTGGAAAGTTTATGACTGAACGTAGTTGTAGTTCCACGAGAAGAATGCAACTTTCAGTACAGACAGTCTGCCTGATTGTCGCTTGTTCCTTCTTCCTTTATGTGGAAGGTATTTCATTGTTCTGGCTGCTCATGTCCAAGACCGTGCCTAGGGGCGGAGGCGAAGGAAGCGAATGAAAATTAGTAAAACTTTGAGCAAAAATAGTCATGAACGTGTAAAGCCAATTATTTGTTCGAGTTGGCGAATATCGCCCATCGAAATTATTTTTTTTAGTTGCATCGCATGCAATGCGACAAACTTATTTAATGACAATTGGTGGCAGGCTGAAACTCGGATGAAGCCTCTTGCCTAATCAATAAGTGCCAAAATAATGCAAAATGGCGAATGGTAAATTATTTTTCAGGCTGCGAGACTGCTCATACCGACAAATATTTCGTTGATGATTAACATGGAAAATATGAACATATTTCTAGTTTTGCAATGCCACATTTAGCACGGGATGTTTCAATAAACGAGATAATCTTCACAAACGCCAAGTGATTGAGCATTCTTCAATCACATTCATCAACGATGGCCGCTATCAAATGAGAGCCAATTCTAGAAAAATCAAACCTATGTTAATATTTACTTCCCTCAGTCACCTCAGGCTATTTTTTATTGCGCATATTGCTAAGATTGCTCAGAACGTGCGTTGTTCTTGGAACTGATTCAAGTCATGTGGTCCAAATGCGATTATATCTACAACAAAATAATCGTTATCACACACAGTTTTGTGGGTCGTTGTGCGTTTTCGTCTGAAGTGTACGTTGTCAAGAACACAAGCGATTTATGGCGACAAACAGCTAACTACACGCAACACTGCCTTTTCTGGTTGAGAATATTTTCGCCAAAGACAAAGCACCAAGATATTTCGGTATCAAGTCAACCCGAATGACTGCGGTTTCATATGCAAGAAATATTAGGCAAAAGCAAGTCGAGCAACTTGATCTGATCTTTGTGTATTCAGATAGACTATATAATCACTTTGTGAAATATTTCCATCGCAACATTCACTTGTTTCTAAAATCATCTTTTAATGACAATCTAAGATTGGTTCGTTCCTTTGTATGGAAATAATTTTATTTAAAGCCGGCCATTTCCTTTGGGTTTTCAGCAGACTGAGGCTCACCGCGGAAAAGGATATGGAGATAATCGTGCGGGGCGAGCCTCGTTTAGCGAGCTGTGAGTAACGAACAGTACGAACACTCAAAAGGTTTTCAACGAGCAATTCACAACATTTCGCCTATTCTGATTTTTACAACTTTTGTGCACCCATAGTTCTGCATCCTCGTATTCCCTGCAGAAATCGCTTATGGACACAAGAAGAAAGGCAGCCCATGCACTTGCTGTCGGAAGCAGACAAGTTGCTATCAAATTGCGATCAGTTGTCGAGTACGGCTTCAGAAACATAACAGAAACAAAACTAACAAACACTGCCGGCGTGTTTAAACTATACAAGCCCGACTAAATTATTTGCAATGAGTCAAACGAGCAACTGCGGTTATGTTTGAAATGCCAACACGACTTAGGAAATCCTAACTGCGTACCAATCCTCTGGCTACAACCAATTATAAACCGTGATGATGTCACTGCATACCAAAACGTGTGGCTTCTACAGCTCTTCTGTTGAGCTTTCACGTTTCTCATCGCATGTACTCTCTGTTTCCAACTGCAGCGTTTTAGCGTAACACCTACAGCTGAAAACTTTGCTATTCGGTGCAACAGCATTTATAACGTATTCCCACTAAGAATGAGTTATTTGAAGTCATGCAATATTAGACAAAAGTTATTTGAAGTCACACAAATTAATCGCTCAAGCTGTCCTGATGGACACAAAACTAGGATAAAGCTTTTTGACCGGAAATCCACATTTTAGTGGATTTTCTCGAGAGCGTGGGTTGATATGTCCTGTCTGGCAGTGCAGGTCATGAGAATACCACATTGTGGCACATTCACCGCTGCGACTTCCTCACAGCCATTACGAAGAGTTTTGCTGATGCACTTCAAATGAACAACTTCAGCTAAATGAACGTCAGTTAGTTCTCAACAAATGTGCTTTGTCGTGCTAAATGCACCCGACGATTTGTCAGATGTGACAACGGACAGATCAATGGATAAGCTACAGTTTACGGATATGCTGTAGGTAAAACTTCAGCGGGCGAGACCTCCGAGAGCTATTGTCACATGAACTTTCAAATGATTGCACATCACAAGTGCTATTAGACTTTAATTTACACGAATCTATTGCAATACGCCCCCACGTATGACTTTTCAAGGTGCTCAGTATTTCCACTAGTAATTAAATGGATGGCAAGAACGCTATTGGCTTTGGTTGAGGTTGTTCGCATGTGTTCACCTCGTATAGATTTCTTGTTATGTTTGAGCCAGTGTTACAGTTAAAACTACTAGTTTTTATTTCGACAGTTTTTCACACCTCACACCTTGATCACGAAGCACTGCTTGACTACAAACACTATAAGGTTCCCTCTAAGTATTTGCAGTTTGCAGATACAGTAAACCATTAAAACATACCTCGGTTAATCCAGAATCAATTTGACAAACAAATTCTTCTGGAAAAGGCAAAGATCCGGATTAACCGAGGTTTACTGTATTTAAGACTCATAGCCAGTTTTACACAAAGTTGCTTTAGGGTATTTGAAAAACGTTCATTTTAGAAACACAGACTACATGTCAAACCACGAATCCAAATGTCCTTTGGCGCTTTGTACCTCAACAAAATTTTTGCGGACACCCATGTTCCTTTCTTTAATCTCTTCTATAGCAAGTGTCCGTAACTCTCTCGTCCCAGCTTTGTGCAATATATTTAACAAGGTTAACGTATGTCTGTATTTTGTCAGATCAAATCATTTGAGTATTGTTCAATGCGCCTTCAAACAATTTTATAAAACTTTGCAGTGAAGTCTCAAAGACGTTTTCGACCTCGCCGTTTCCGCTTCGATCGATTCAACTTGAACAATGCCAATAGACGCAGGAACCGTCGACCTCTGCAGGCGGTGTTCAGAGGCAGCGATCCGCCAGCGCCTTGTGTTTCAGCTCCGCCATGTCCATATCTTTCAAAGTATTTAAATGTTTTATTAAATTTTACACACATTTTATAAAAATAACATCATTACAAAACTGCGCGAACGATAAATAAATTGTTTGGGAAAAAAAGAAATCGTTTGGTTTTGCCTTTCGAAGTGATATTTGCTTCAATAACAACTTTGTCGCGATTCTAGGAAATCTTATTACTGCGTGGTTAAAACATCTGTTGAAAAACATGCTCTGAGCCGTTGTTACGTGATACTTCTATCATGCCTGTACACGTTGAAGGTTACGTTACACCAAGGGTGTAGTGGGGTGGGAACGCGTTACCACACCTTTTTGCACTAGAAACATTACATGAAGATTTTGATTTTTCATTTCAATTTCTACACGTAGCGCCGGAAGCAGCATAAATGAATAAATGACAAGTTATCTCGTGTATAGCACCAGCATGATTATGCAATTACTGTTTGTGACATCAACAATGGTATTTGGGTACTCGACGATTCGTCTGATTGTTTGCATTTGTCGTTATTCCGCTGCAGGGCCGGATTTAGCTGATGCGAGGCCCTAGGCTAATCCCCTTGTGAGGCCCCTCTCCCACTGGTACGAGGAAAAAGTGGAACAGCGTTAATCAGTTCGGGGAAAGCCGAAGATAACGATACTGACGCTCTAAAAGTGCAATCAATACAAAATTCTAAATCATTACCAGAGTGCCCCACGATCACTGCACTTGTTGGGGCCTTCGACTCAAAAGCGTTTAGTGACACGGAATTGTTGAAATCGTACTTGGATGGCTGGAACAGGATTATTAATTTTTGCAGGCAAATCAACAGAAAACGTCTTGGTTAAATATATGACAAAACAAATGACCTACGTTTTTCATGTTTCATATCTGTTTTGTCTTATCTGTGCTTAAAAAAACAAACACATTCCACATATGTTTGGCGGCGTAAAGTCGTTAAAGCACAACGTGAAGACCACTTTACGATTTAGCGGCGATTCTAGAATTTCAAAAGTGGGGGGCACTTTGGGACCAAAGAAAAAGTAGGGGGCCAACGTAAATGTCTGTCTTTTTTTATGTTTTTTTTGTTAATCAAAAGAACTTGAACGTGAATTCGAGACACAACTAGGGGTCCAGCCAATGGTCCACCCAGGCCTCCCTTATTAGAATCGCCACTGTTGCGACTCGCTTACCGCGGATGTAAAAATCTCACAGACACGAGCAAAAACACATCAAGTACAACGCACCCAAATGATTGCAACTGCTAGGTTCACGATTTGCGTGTTTGTTACTTTTTCAGACTGCTAATACTGCTAATATAATCGAACGCAACGAAAATGTCGCGCGAAAGGATATGAAATTGAAACCAGAACGGTCGCCAGAACGTTTTTCTTAGGGGGCCTTACATTTGCGCAGGGTCTTGACATTCTGAAAATTTGTTAAAATCTCCACTGACTTATAGTGCTTCATATTTCAATTTTGAGGGGCTGAGCCCACCAATGCTGCCTCGTGGCGACGGAACTGGTTTAAACCTCCCTTATGCTGACATTATTAAAATACGTACAAAAGCTAGAATAATCGAATCTATTGCGGCTGAAAAGAGCACAGTAAACGATTTAAAAAGTTTTTTTCCTGGCCTTCTTCATAACAAGATTATCCAGGAATTCATTAAAATTAAGTTTGTCACAGTTAATGCACCGAATGCTTAGTGCGAGCAACCTCTGCTTGACATTGCAACCTTCAATTCATTTTTAATTCTTTTGAATACACCTTTCTCCTAAGCAGTTAGTGAACACCACGTTAAGAAAAAAGGGGACCACGTGGTTGGATAAACTAAAAACGACTAATGTGAGGCATCAGACCCATACGCGCTTTTGTCATTTTCTTGCTGTTACCCTTTTCTTTGTCTCTTTGGGGTAGAGGTCTCTGGTTGACAGTTGCCAAAGTGACTTTTGCTTGCTTCTGAAGCTCCTTAAAATCTTCTCTGAGTGGCTTAGCATGGGAGCAGTACAAACTTGTGCAAGTACAACAGCAATGTGGTTTCTGAATGACTTTGTTAATGTACATTTAATGGAAAAAATCGCATCTAAAAATATCAAAGGAGCTTTACGTAATAGAAACGCTAACAAAACCACAGTATTGCTCAGAAGAAGCAACTGTGTTTTTATTGTAGGATAGTGCTGCTACCCTTGCACATGACTCTTATCTATAATAGTACAACCTCAAGCTTTGATCAGATGCATTTCAAACAGGAACAGCCACAAGTTCTTACGCCTAATTCACATATACAATCGGTACGATTCAGCAAACACAGGGCACAACCAACATGCTTTGAGTATATCGACATAATAGTCGACATGCCGCTTGACCAACGGTCATATTGACATTCATCGCAACTCGTTGGAAGACACCGGCGTTATCAACACGGAATCTGATTAGGTCAGCTCTGTCCAACCAAAATGGATTACTGAGCCAAAAATTATTTCACTACTTAAACAGTGCCGCACATTGAATGACATATTTATGAGAGCCGCACATTAAATGGCTTACTTTGGTCTTAGCAAACTGAGTTTAGCTTAAGCTAATGTACTGAAAGTGTCCGAATCCTAACTGCCATAGTAAACGACGTAATGAAGTGGCACTGAGGACCACCTGCATCAAAAATTCTCTCTTTCAGCATTTTCTTTTTTCACTTCAGCATTACGTGCCCACTCGTCGCAGAAAAGATTATGATGAATAGAGGGCAGTTGTTGCGGTGTAACATCATTACCAGGGTTGCCAATTAAGCGAAACGTGTTAGTACGCGAAAGTATCTCAGAGGCTTAGGTAAGCCATGTTCAAGGGCGGTTTGCATTAATTTTTTAACACCGTTTCATGCGCGTTACAATCAACGGCGGCTAACAATCGAATAAATACGGTATTTGGGGTGGATTTGTACATGCATTGAACGTGTTTTAGATTGTGGTTTGTGTTTCATAATTTCTAGTTTTTGGTAAGTTTCACTGTGTGCTAAAGTCATGGGAATTTGATTGCATTGTAATGTTGGCTTATGGCAAAATTTGCACAGCATATCTCTACCAGCTTTCCTGTTCTCATTCAATGCCTGCAGCATATTGGCAGATGTGGCCAAACCAGTAATTGATTGTCATTCTTCACGTAATGCAGATACTACAAACCAGACGGAACTTGCAACAACCCGTCCGACGCGACACGAGGAGCAGTTAACCGACCGTTGAAAAGACTTCTTCCCCCAGATTACGCAGACGGATTAGGTACGACATTAAAATTGTATTTAGGTGCAATTATATCTACGTTGCGAAGTTGCACAAAGAACGACAAACTTTGTTGAAAAAATTATACTTTACACGGTGCCAAGTAAGAAAAAAATTATCCGGAATCGGAATTCAAATGCTTTGAGCAGCGTTGAGTCGCAATCAATAAAACTTGAAGTTCGAGTCCGGTGTCGGAGTCGGATAAGACACTTTGCAACTCCGAAGCCTTGCTTGACAATCATGTGTCTTATGCTACAGTAAGCTTATGGACCTATATTACTGCACTTGTCCAACCAGGCGCAAACTGACACCGGCTGATTCATCGCTTGATTTGTTGTCCGTCTGTATTGTCAGATGTGAAAAAAGCCTTAATTAGAAAAAACTAGCGAAACGAAAAGTAAATTGTGAACTTAAATTTAGAACAATAGGTGTGAATCTACAGTAAATTTATACTGAAGGTATCAAGTCACATTTGTGCTTTAAGAAAATGTAACGTCACTGGTTACAAATTCAGGTCAACCGCGTAGAAGAAAGAACGGTCAGCCTCTGCCTCCTGTCCGTCTCATATCTACAGCAATGCAGGATGCCGTTATACAAAAATCTTATCGCTATACGCAGATGCTTCCTTTCTGGGGACAGTACATCGCTCATGACATATCCAACGTCCCAATAACAACAAGTACGTACGCAGTGCACCACCGCTACTTGGCAATACAGCGGCCTTACTTTTTCATTCAACATGATCGCTGTGACTTGATGTTTAAGGCCTCATCTGCAAATTGTATATAATTCGACTGTTTTTGTAACTATTACATGTAATGGTGTTATTCGTAACTAGTACTACCATGTCAAAGCAATTTTCTCTAGTATGCTTCAGGAGGTCATGCTGACGAGAACCGAAGGCTCATCAAACCTATTCAGCAATAACTTGTGCATTAATGGTAAAACAACGTCGCGGGGAACAAACGGAGTTTTCTATCCTTTTAAATTGTAATCTTAAAGAAAAACTGCATCAATTTCTTTATTCTGCAGCGAAGTTTCAAGAAATGAGAAGTGTGCTTACTACCTATTCTGAAGTTGAGTAAGTGAAAAATTCTTTTTAACTATATGATTAAATCACTTATTTCAGGAAGCTTTCCTGCTGTCGATTGTACGTGTGGAAGCAGCGATGCAGCTTGTTTCAACATCCCCATAGCAACCAGTGACATACATTACATAGAGGAGGGAAAGACTTGCTTTCCGTTAGTTCGTTCTCAGCCAGTGCAAGGCGTCTGTAAGCGAACGTGTTTTACTACCCTTTACTATGCTTTGCTCCATAAGAAAAAACTGATGCTTTGAAAAATCTACCAATAAAGTTTGGAAACATCTGGATCACTGCTCTTCGCATCAGAATAGTTTGGTATGAATGCTGTTGACCTACATGAAACAAATGGCATAGGCACAGTTATTAGTTCTCAATCCTCGGAAAGTGTAGAAAACAGCAAAAAGTACCTCCAGGTGAATGTATTTTTATTCTAAACGCCAGAAGGTGACGTAGTTAATGAGGTATATTAAATTAACTCCACCCTCGTCGGTCTCGGTGTAAATACTGATTTTGCGTTTGCCATGATTTTGATTCGAATTCTCAATATTGTTTATGTCACTTCACGTACTCAAAATTGTTTTAACGTATGGCACCAAAAGAGTTTTTCCTGGGGACTAACGAACAAAAAAACCAGTCAAACATAGAAAACCTGTGTTATAATGTATTTTATCAACCATTTTTATTTCTGTGTGTAGTTGTTGCGGCCGCCTCAGTGAACAGCGTGATCGAGAGGTATTGCTCGCACTGACACAGTGTAGAAGGAATATAATTCCGGATTCATTTTTTTGTATTGCAGGTGGTTCGAATGTTCGTCAACAACGCAACTCGATTACAAGTTATATCGATGCGGGCACAGTCTACGGGAGTAGCCAACAGCATTTTGATGAACTGCTGAAATCGGCACCTCGTGAGGCAACTCGTTTCATTTACGCCTTTGATCATTTGCTGTTGTCACTCAATAATGCTGATTTTTGGAACACTTTACAGACTTAAAATCATAAAAAACAAAGCCTCTCCGGCCGATTATACAGCTGGAGAGCATTATACTGTAAACTGTGGTGGCTGTAACATGGCGCCACATGTTCAACGTAGGTCACCGGTAGATGGTGCACATGAGAAAATCACTGTGATGGTCACCACAGGGGAATCATTAACAGCCTAACTCTCAAATATATTATATAAGAGCAGTGCAGTCAGTGAGCAGTATCAGTAAAGTGAGTATGGCGTGTGACCTCTATTACTATTGGTTGATTTACCCTCTTAATTTGTGCTAGCCTCAGTAGTTGCAGGTGTTACGCTTAACTGATACATAACCTTCAAACTAAAACCAAGGTAATTATGATTCTGATCCAATTGGAGGCAAAGAGAAGTTTTGATGAATTAGAGATTAACTCCTCGGCATGGAAAATTTTATTAAGACTCCATATAAATTGATTTCTTTTTTTAAGTCTCTTTTGTTTTTTTTGCAAACTGCCAAATATTTACTGGGATAAAACAATAAAGTAACCTATCAGGAATTACTAGGGCAACCAGTTTTTTGACCTAAAAACTTAAAATATTTTACTTTATAATTTACAAAATTTGACTGGATTTTGACATCAATTTCCTGCGTTTACAAATGAAATGCAGAAAACAAGACGTCATAGAAATCAAAGAGACATCTTAAAAATCGTTATTCTGTTGAAATGAAAGAAAAATAAAAAATGTGAAAGACTCAACGAAACTAGAGGTAACAAACCGTAGAGAAAATCAATCCAAAAGCACAAAAGAAATATCCAGTGTCAATAAATATCCTGACGTCACTGAGAAGGCTCTGCATTGTTATATTTTAACATTAAGTCCTGCTTCACATTATTGTCTTAAAATTTTCTATATGCATAACGGAATGAGCATTTATCAAACCAGTATTGTAAGACCATGTTTCTTACCATCCCTAGCCTACTTAATATTCTGTTGTCCAGTAGTGGGCAAAACATCATTACGTTAGAAGTCATAACTAGGGCAACCATTTTTTTGACCTAAAAACTTAAAATTTTGACTTTATAATTTAAAAATTTTGACTTTATTTTGACCTATAAATTTTCTGCGTTTGCAACTGCAAAATAATTCAGCCTTAGGTGTTGAGGTTAATCCAGAAGCTTATTCATGCACTCTAAGCTTAGAAATTAAAAAAATGGTTATAAGTACATAAATAACTACAGTAGATTCAAACCTGAGAACATCATAATGCTGAAATACTATGTGCATAATCATGGCCATAGTCAGGATCAAATTTTTGCAGAGACGAATACGTTAATTACGTGCCCGGTTGGGTATGTTCTTACATGTAGTTTATGGAGACCTAACATCCTGCTCTTATTTAATCTAGGCTGGTAGTATTTGGTCATTGTAACACAGTGTAGCTGCAGTGCCACTCTTTTTAAAACAGCCACACAATATAACATGATTTGATGTAGCGTTGCAAAAATGTTTTGTAGCAGCATTACAGAATGTTTACCCAGGCAAGTGCCTTATTTGCCTCAATGTAGCTACAGCCTAAACAATGGATTGAGTATTTACCAATACAAGTACCGCAAGACCACATTTCTTGCCTACCATGCCTATCCTACATAATATTCAATCGTCCAAAGTGAGCAAAACAATATTATTGTCAGAAATCGCAATAAACCCACTATTATTACAGAATTGCAACTAAACTTGCAAAAGCATATTAATATTTGTTGTTCTAATTTCAGTAAAATATCGATGTTTAAGAGAAAAAACTGTGCTGCAAAAAAAATTTGACCTAAAGATAAATTTTGACCTAATGATAAATTTTGACTTTTTTTTGACCTAATAACTTGGGATACCCTCACGGTAGGAGCGTGATATTTAGTTTGTGGACGTTTCATAAACTTTAGAAAAGGCAGAAACTTTTTGACTTTATTTAGTTTTGGTTGCCCTAGTCATAACAAATTCATTTTATACCAGAATTGCAAATAAACGTACAAAAGCATATTAACATCTGTTGTAGTTTTAATCAAATACCGACAAAAGAAAAACAGTGTTGCAAGAAAATTTTGACCTAACGATAAATTTTGACTTTCTTAGACCTAATAACTTTTGAGTCGCTCATGGTATGAGCGTGAACTTTGGTTTGTGGACGTTTCATAAACTTTGAAAACGGCAGAACATTTTTTACTTTATTGACTTTTGGTTGCCTAGGAATTATTGCAGCTTAGAGCGCACAGCATGTTACAGTTATATCAGGGTTTTTTTAAGGAAAATGTTAGGACCCGGTTTGGATCTGTAGGGACCCGATTTTTTATTATTTTAGGGACTCGATGATAATTTTCTCTGGTTCTAGGGACCCGATTTGAAATTCTAGGGACCCGAATCAGGTCCCTAAAACGACTTAAAAACCCCTGGTTATATGCTTTTCACTGTGTTCAAAAATGTTAGGAACCCGGTTTGGATCTGTAGGGACCCGATTTTCTGATTCTAGGGACCCGATTTTTTATTATTTTAGGGACCCGATGATAATTTTCTCTGATTCTAGGGACCCGAATCGGGTCCCTAAAACGACTTAAAAAAAACCCTGGTTATATGCATGTCACTGCCTGCAAAGTTGTTTCTGTTTTCAGCAAATCATCTTGCGAAATTCTGCTAGGAAGGATTATGACAGGCATTCCAACTGGCATTACATCGTTCAAAACCTTACCTTCTAATTACTATTATTACGATTCCAATGACGTATGCAAGCAAACTTGATCCACATTAATGAATACCAAAGTGCAATAATGCTCAAATACTAAAAGACCGGTTTAACCATTTTCCGTTGCTGCGCTTTAAAGGCGTTACTTTGAAGAACTTGGAACAACTCACATGAGAGATTTAGTGACTTGCACAAAAGTTTTAGTAGAAGAGCTTAAAATATTTAAATAATATATTTACGCGTAAGTTACCCAAAAATAGTTTATTCATACGGTTTACAATATGAACTTTAAACATATCACTTCACAAGAGTGGGAAAATGCTTGCTTTGACCTGCAAAAGTGAAAACTGAATACGTTAATTCTGTTTCCTTGATTGAAAGCCTATCTATGCAGACGTTTCATCAAGATCTTCATTGTCGCTTGGCACTCAGGTGAATTGTGATCAGGGTCGGCCTTAAGCCGATGCACCCGATGCAGCTGCATTGGATCCCGCGCCTCTTGGGGCCCCATGCCACGGTGTTTGGGCAGGTTGTTCATTTTTGCCAGGTAATTCTTGCGCTCGAGAATTCTGTAGAAGCGGTTAATAAATCTCATTATTAGCAACAATTAATCTCGTTTGAACGAACGATGAATTTCCTCTATCGAACGTTATCAAACGCGCTCAGCGTTACATCTGTGCTTCGCCATGTCCCACTCTCTTTGTGGATTGAGCTTGGTTGTTACTAGTGCCATTTAAGACTGCAGTAGGCCTACAGCTATGCAAACAAGGTGTTTAGTCACTCAACACGCAGTGAACAGGTCAAGACAAGTGTCTGCCACAGGGTCGTTGTTAAGGAAAACGTTAGGTACCCGGTATAGACCTGTAGGGACCCGATTTCTCTGATTCTAGGGACCCGATGGTAATTTTATCTGATTCTAAGGACCCAATTTTCAATTCTAGGAACCCGAATCGGGTTCCTAAAACACCTTAAAACAGGGGTGTCGAACATACGTCCCGCGGGCCAAAACCGGCCCTTTGCGTGGCTGAATCCGGCCCGCGGGATGATTTTGTAAAGCAAAAACTTTGTTTGCTTGAAGTTTGTTCAGTTACACTTCAACAACTGGTGACTAGATTTCAATTACTTAAAACCTTAACGCAATGGCCTATCTTTTATTGATTTTTTTCTGTTTTTCTCACGTGAAAATTTCCCGTTTTCTGCATATTTCCTTTTGCATGTTCACACCCGTTTGAACTTTCAAACAAGTATGAATATGCAAAAGTTCAACTACTGTTGATAAAGTTTAACACTAGAACTCCCAGAAAAAATATAACTTGAGTTCCAGCGATGTCGATTACGAAACCTTCGGAGTTCTAGGTACAACTCTTAATGAAATTTGCTATGTAAAGTTTGAGAACGCTAAGTCGAGGTGCCGTGTTAAAGCGTTTTTTTTATTTACGGGAGGAAATTGAAAACTTTATGAAGAAAAAGGGCGAGCCAGTTTTAGAATTTCAATCCTCAGAATGGATGCAAAAACTTGCCATTATGGTTGATATTACACAGCACCTGAATAATCTGAACAAAATGTGGCAAGGGCGCAAAACACTTGTCACACAGTATTACGACACCATACGTGCGTTCAAGTTGAAGTTGTCCTTGTGGAAGACACAACTTCCTGGTGATGACACTGCTCATTTCCTTTGTCTAAAAAGTGTGCGTGCCACGGGACTGAACAGTAATTTGAATCAATACAAAGATAAGATGACAGAGTTGTTGGGGGAGTTCAAGCAAAGGTTCAGATTTTTGGCCAACTTGAGACGGACTTTCAAGTCTTTTGCTCGCCATTCACAATAAATCCCTCTGATCTGCCCGTTGATT
>JGI24158J21664_10003112_pt1 | contig 20601 bp, 13 predicted proteins | sample Ectturendosymbi3_FD_21664 | JGI IMG/M metagenome (IMG submission 21664) | reverse complement strand
GACGTAATTACGGAAGATCGTGTCTTACAGTCACCCGATTTGACGTAAACATTAAACAATGTACGATAAGTTTGTCGATATAATCTTCAATAACCATCACCNATAGCGTCGCATTGCTNTTCAGCCAATTTTGAAAATACATCTGTGGCATTAAACAATGTATGATAAGTTTGTCGATATAATCTTCGATAACCATCACCAATAGCGTCGCATTGCTGTTCAGCCAATTTTGTTAAGCATTTGATAAATAACATCATCTTGCTTCAGGTTTGAAAGCTTTCAGGTTTAACCATTTGTTGCTTAGCAAGCATGATTTGCAAACTCCGTTCTTCTTTTTTATGGTGCATTATTTTGCGCTGTCAACTTAGCTCTGTTCGCTTAGAATCGTAAAGTTTGAGCATGTTGTTTACAAAAGCAAGCTCGTTGATTGCTAAAAGGAGAAAACATTTGCAATTACTATCCACTTGGGATAAGCAGGTTTGTCTAAGTTCACCTTCACTTAGTCCGAAACAGAGTACGAAATCAGTAAATATTTTCAACCAGTTCTGAATATGTTTTTGCAGGAAAACAGTAAGAATGCGCTCGTAATCACCAGTCGTTTGCTAATGCAGATCTGAGATTTTTTTGCTGAACGCTTCACCGTCAACAGAGTTTAAAAACATTTATGGTTTCACCTTTTTTCGTGTCAAGTTCAAGTACTTCCTAGTAAGTTACCTGGCATGATGAGCTTATTCCTGAATACAACGCAAACAATAAAAATTTGTACAACCATTTCACAAATATTTCCTCCATTGGTGGCAACGATCTTGAAAAACGTTGTTGTACGTCCGTCGGATATAGTTTTTTATTCGTGGAAAAAAGATAGGAAGTTCCACTTAACCTACTTGTCTACTGATAAGACTCAAATTCCTCGTGAGTAAAATTTTATAACATTAAGTTCTGGTTATTACCGACAAATAGTGTTTCAGTTCATGGGCGTCGGAAGGATTTTTTCCGGGGGGAGAGTAGGGGATTTTCCCAAAATTTTTTCCAGGGGGGTCAAAAGTGGTGAAATTTGTTTTTTACCCGACGAAATAGAAAAAACAACCTTTCTTTGCTAATAATTTCAAAATCCAGGGGGACCAGTGCCCCCCCGTCCCCCCTTTCGATGCCCATGTTTCAGTTACCTAGATACTCAAAAAATTCAGTTGAACAATCAATAGCTCACATCTACTCACTAGACGATATTGCCTTGTTGCTCAAAAGCGTTCTTAAATTTATCATATTATTAAGCTGTTGCCACTCTCGACNGAAGGGAAGGAAGATGATGTTTTCATCATGTGAAGTTAATTGCTCCCGNCTTGCCAATTGCCAGTGAGTCGCATTGGTGCTGGATCAATTCAAATTACCGGGTTATACCAAAACNTTATAAANCTCGGGAAACACCTTCAACAANGGCGAAATACATACTGCTGAGGCATAACCGCGAGTTTCTGTCCACACGCTGTTGCTTATGCGGTATTGTGCATTTTATGCTTTCAAAGCAACCCAGGATCGTCCCTGCAGCACCCACTCTTTTCACGCAATATTTCATTTTTAGATCAGTTTATTTTTTCACTTTGATATCTAGTTTGCATGCACAAGATATGTTGGCAATTGTCTTCCTTTGACAAAACTTTTGGCACAAGGCTGAATATTAGGCGTCTNCTTATTTTTGTATGGGAAGCACTGTAAATGACGAAAACCTGGAGGTGTTACTTTTCACAGCGCCGGTATCGCTATAGAAAAGTATAGGAGGGGCTGTGGCATGTCAATCAAGCACAGACAACCTGGAATCGAAAGGCTATAGAGCTGTGGCTTTTGCAGAGCCGGGATAGTAAACGCGGAAGCAATCTTGTTCATCGATGAGCAGTGGCAAGCAGCAGTATCATTTTTTGTTCAGCCCAGTGCTGGTGAGAGGCAGAGTACTTAAATTGTAGACTCTAAAACTTTACAAAGAACCGTGATATGACACATTGTGCTAAACTTATAGTGAGTCTTACTTGCAGTGATTACATTTGGTACGCATTTTTGTGTGAAAAGTCGAAAGTTAAAGTGAAAAAATATGAGTGAATCTGACATGGCGTGACTCTTGCTTGCGCAAGATTTTTTGATTGACTTAGTGATCTGCAAAAGTAGACGTTTTCTCAGTTCTCACCTAATAAAAAAATTGAAAGCGGGGATGCACAAACTTTCCGATATTGCCGGCTGCATTGCGCTTATTTTTATGAATGACGGCCGCCAGTGGGTTCAAGTTATTTTTACTTTGTTTGCATTGCTTCTTTTCTGCTTCCACACAATGAACCTATCCTACTTCTGATCGTCTGTTTGGCCGTCTTTCTGTATTCGCGTGCAGCAGACAAAGACTTTTTATTAGTGCACGACCGTCTCAACTTATACCAGGAGTATCAAACTCAAATTGCTCTGTGGGTCACATGAGGACTTACAAGCTAACCCGCGGGCCGCATTATGACGCTGACGCAATAATAGCGGTACCTCAACTTAACTGTACACCTTATTTCCTGCGAAAACTATCATGAATGATGGCAAATCATTTCTAGCCGTCTCTACGTTCGTATTAATCCATTCTACCCGTCTAAGTAGCTTGTTCACTCGCTAACTGAGCACTTTTAAACACCGGTGAATGAAGTAACATAAATATTCATTTCATTCATTTTCATGCCCGCTTTTTCTCAAGGGAGGGTTGCGAGGGCACATCCATAGGAGAACTTGAAATACCTCACTATCAATAGCAATTTCAGATAGTTCTGCTGGCTTCACACCAAGACGGGACCAAGCAAGGTCGGAGATGCAGTTACTCTACCTAGGCCTTGGACGACATCTGGGTCGCTTTCCCGTGGATTTAGCCTGCAGGGCTTGCCGCACCAGTCTTTCGTTGGGCATTCTGGATGCATGGCCCAACTAACTTTAGTTGTGTTCTCTCAATTAGGAGAATTGGTTCGACATTCAGGGATCTGCGAATTTCACAGCTGCGGACTTTGTCGCGAAGTGTCACACCAGGGGAGTAACGACGTGGGCTCAATGCCCCGGGCGCCGAATCACTGGGGGGCGCCGAAAAGTCGCACCAAGTTTTTTCTTCGATGCAATACATTTACTTCCAAAATACCTTAGGTTCAAATATGGAGGCGCCAAACTTGTTTCTTGCCCCGTGCGCAATCTAACCTCGGTACGCCCTTTTGTCACACCGGGGACTCTTCGCAAAAATCCCTTCTTTGGTGCTTGCACCTGAGTTAATATTCTCTCGGTCATAACCCAAGATTCATGACTCTAGCCACAGGTAAGGATCGGAACAAACAGCGAACTAAAATAAAGCTCGCGCAGAACTGCGTTAGCCTTACCAATCCGTGTATCAATCTCCTGGCGCTCCGCCTTCCGTCACTCGTAAATACCACCGCTAGGTACTTGAACTTCTCCACCTGCTGCAGTGTATTGCCGCTCACTTGCCGCATACACTGCCTTGGGTTTGTAGAGAGACAAAGTACCTCGGTACTTTTAGTGCTTATTTTCATTCCGGCTCGGTCGCACGCAGCAGAAAACCGATCGAGTTCATGCTGAAAACTGTTGAGAAGATGCTAGCAGTAACAAATCATCTGTAAAAAGTAAGCGGTTGATCATGCAGCTCCCGACGATGACACCCTCGTCGACTTGGCTGTCACTGTCTATCCAATTCATGTAGACCAGTGGTTCTTAACCCCGGTTCTGAGGGCCACATTCGGCTCCCAACCACCCTTTGTGCGGCTCTCAGCAGTCTTTCAATAAAAACGTCTACTATTTTGTGTAGCAGACTTCGTTCTGATGTAAAACAAAACGTGTCAATTGAATTGTGTTAAAAAATTTTAGTGAGGCTCTCCAACAAAATCGTAGGTCTGCATTTGGCTCCCTTCAGCGAAAAGGTTGAGGACCACTGATGTAGACTATGAAAAGGAGTAGTGACAGCACATCCTTGTCTGAGTTCAATACCAATGGTGAACGGTCATGATTTAACTCTCCCAACACAGACACCAACTTCTGAGCAGGAATACAGTGACTTGACGGCCAGCAACACGCGGTCGTCAACACCGCACTCACGGAAAACTCCTTAAAGCTTTTCACAAGAAACCCGGTCTTATGCTTTCTCGAGGTCGACAAAACATGTGAAGACGTTTTTAGCATACTCCCAAGATTTCTCAAAAATTTGCTGGAGAGTGAAATGCGGCCTGTAGTGCTATGGCCGACGAAAACCGCACCGCGTATCATTCAGCTTTGATTCAAATATTTCGCGGCATCTTTTTTCAAGACACTTGGTAACCAAATGTTAATTATATGTAAATTTCCAAAAAGCATCGCGAGCCACATGGTGAATATCTCAAATTGATAGAGAGTTATTACTTCATATTTAACGTTTGTTTCATTTATCAGTATGTTTACGCGAACTCTTAAGGTTAGTTACCAGGGAGTCTACGCGATTTGATAACAAAGACAGTGAACCTAAAGCTCAAATTAAGCTTCTTATGCTCTCAGAAGAAAATTAAATTTTTGCAAAGACACATATTGCCAAAAGCATTCTGTCAATTTCCATATGTCAGAATGAGAACAACTGCTTTTTGCGAAGAGGCAATTGCAGGTCCACAAAGTAGAAGAATACAGAAATAAATTGTAAGACTACTGGAGGAGCTCCAAGCCCGATTTGACCATTTACAAGAGTTAAAACCATGCTTTGCATTCCTTGTTAATCCATTCATCGTTAATGAAGTCAGTGATGGCTGTCCAGGTAGCCAACCGTTTGTCACAAACTTGTCTGCTGCAGAAACGAAACTGACTGGTTCTAAAAAAACTTCAGTCAATGCCACTCTATAGTTAATTTCTTACAATATCAATTAAACTTACAATATCAGTGACGTGGCTAGCCCAAAATTTTGAGGGGCCAAAACTTTGGACTTTAGGCGATCAACAGTATTTTGTTTGTGACACCGCCCCTCAAAGCATAAAATTATTAGATATGCTAAACATTTTGTTTGAGCATGGCCCACTGGCCCCCCTTGGCTACGCCTATATACAATGCAATTACTTCATTAGTGTTGAACGGCACTTTCGTTCGAAGGCATCTGACTTGGAGGAAACTGTTAACATGAACTGATTACCTTTATCGCTTTCGGTAACCACAAGCGCCAGACCTCACAAGAGAGCAACGCACGCATCTGCCCAAAGTTCCCCAAAAGCCCAATTTTATAGTTATTCTTAATGTATGGACTTGGAATGCAAACTGTTCTCTATGAACCAGAAATGTAAAGTACAAAGATTTTACAACTACCGCGTCACAGATGTAGAAACAATTATCAAACGCAATATATATGGTTGATTGATGAAATAGAAGCATATAACCGCCCAATATAATGATAAACAGGAACAAGTGTGCTGGATGACATTCACAATTTTTGCTTTCCCTAGAAGCTGCAGGGCAACCGTTAAGTGTCCTTTACGTTTATGAACCTGAACTTTGAAGCAGTGGTACTTTACCTATTTACGCTCGCAAATAGGCAAAGCAGAAAGCACAATGAAAGTTTGATGGACCGGGAAATGTACTTGCACGACCGACAAATAACGCGGAACAGTTTTGTTACAAAGAAAAGCAGGCAAATTTTAGTGTGCACACTTCACAAAACTTTTCCCTGGTTTGCATGAGAGATTTGGCTTCCACGGGCTCAAACTCTAATTTTTTTAATTTGCTTCAGTGTCGTAGAGTTAATTTTATTTTCACAAAATATTTAAATATGTAATACATATTAAAATCTGCCGCGAAACATAAATGTAGTTCTTTATCGATATGTAGATGACCCGCAACCAACCAAGAGCATTCAGCGTTCCAAAACAGGATCTTTCGAGAACTGAACAATGTTGCGTTGGCTTAACTGCCATCAGTTTTAATGTGACAGACACTGGCCTTGACCTGTTCATTGGGAGTTGAATTACTTCACACCTTGTTTGGAATAGATGAAGGTCTACTGCAGTCTTAACTGGCACTAGTTACAACCACGTTTCATCCACAAAGTGAAGAACATCGCGGAGCACAGATATACCGCCGTAGCATGAGAACTGAGCACGCTTGATAACGTTCAACTATTGGAGGAAATTCATCGTTCGTTCAAACGAGATGATTGTTTGCTAACAATGAGATTTATAAATAAGCTGTTTTTACTGATTTCGCGAGCGCAAGGAGCATCTGGCAAAAATGAAACAACCTGCCCAAGCACCATGGCGCGGGGCTCCCAGAGGCGCGGGACCAATGCAACCGCATCGGCTTAAGGCCGGCCCTGGACATACGGACCATTCCTATCTCATCGTAAACATTTTGTAATCAACGTTTTGTGATGACATAAAAAGAGTATAATCTTGCAGCGCAGATAGGTAACGCACTATCAGGCGTTGTTCACACTGTAAGCGCATGGTTCTCAAACTATGCTTCGCGAAGCCCGGATGTGTCGTTTTAATTTTCCAAGCGCGTCACGCAAACGCAAACTCAGTGCAGTTTTACTCATTGAGCTAATAGCAAGGGAACAAATATTACTTCACCAAAGAGTAGTTCTTCTTCAAGTACAGTCATGCTGACAGTAGATAGCATACTTACTATCTCATGATTACGTAACTTTAGTTATTCTTTAATATTAAATGCATTGCATAATTTTAATTTACGTTGTTTCGTGGAAATGAAAGGTGCAGCAGTCATTCAGTTATAAAAATAATCAACTAGCTGATTGCTTAGCTCCACAACAAATATTTATTTAAATTTTCCTGCTTATGTGATACCTTCTGTAAATTGAATAAATGCAATATTTCTACGCAAAGGCAGGGTAAAAATATGCTAGACGTATCAGATAAAATTGCAGTATTCCTTGAAAAGCTATTGTTGTGGAAGGAAGATATAGCAAACCTGTAGTGAAATTCTCAGTGCTTTACTTTCTTGTCTAATTAGTTGGAAAATACATGTATAATGCTTCCTTCAAATTTACAAGAAATATTTTTGCAACATCCAACTAAATCTTAAATTAAATTTTTATCAGTAGTCAGTACTTTCCGGGGAATTTAACAAGCTGTAAATGGATTCGAGATCCTTTTTTCCAACTTACACCATCGTCCATTACTGAACAAGAAAAAGAAAACTATATAGAGCTTATCTGTGATACAGTATTTCCCTAAAAAGATTGTTCAACTCAGGAAATCCGACAAATTTATTTGAATTTCATTGAGTGACAAATACCCAGTTTTGGTGAAAAAAGCGCTACAAATAGTTATTCTTTTCGCAACGTCGTATTTATACTAATCAGGATTTTTACCATGGCTTTGATTAAAGCCAAATTTCAACCACGATTGAACCTTGAGAGGAAAATGGGGGTGGCAGTTTCACAAGTTCGTCCGAGATTCGACGAAGTTTGTAAAAATAAGCAAGACCACACATCAGGTCAATGATGCACATGTTTTTGTTGTTTCTTCAATAAATAAAACTTTAATTATTACAAAAGTATCGGTTAAATTCATATTTCAGCAACTTTTCCAAAGGCGTCGCAACGAAGAAAGTTTGAGAACCACTGCAGTAAGCTATCTCGACTAGTTAGAATTAGTAGGAAAGCTGGTTTTTGGTTAGGTTCCTAAGAAAGCAAAGGTTTACCATTTGATTAATTCAAGAAATAAGTAAGTGAAAAAAGCGTTTTCTGTAACGATTACTACAAGGAATTCGAGAATAAAACGTTGCTGAAGCAAATGGTTCCTAGAGACAAATAGGCAAACATATGATCAGACATTAGTTGTGCAAAGAGAAACAATTGTTTCATTTTAGGTAGTAAAATCAAATTTTCCTCAGGCGTCCTTATTTTTGGTTCTAGATCGATGGTAGCCCTGGTTATAGGAAAAAAATTTCTAGCCTTCGCTAGGTTGGTTTAAAAGGAGCTTGTTCACTCGCTGGCTGAGCACTTTTAAACACCGGTGAGTAAACTAAATAAATTAAACGTTAACTGTTTGAAAATTGCAAAAAGCATCGCGGGTCGCACAAAACTCCCTCGCGGGCCACATGTGTTTGAGGACCTCTGTTCTACGTAGTACCACCAGACCACTTGTGCAGTGAAATCTTATCTTGCGCACTTGCAACATTCCAAAACATTGGAAAAACACGAAAACAAGAGAAACTTTTTGAATTAAATGTGTATTTTGTTCGTATTTTCATACAAATTTTATACCTATTCTAATAATTCACAAAGTTTGTAATTAATTTAGAACTCTGCTAATCAGTCCTTAAATATCCATGCTCACTAAAACGAACATTAGCTAATTGTAAATTTTCTTAGAAGGGAAAACTGTAGCTATGCAACTGTTGCCGTAACATTGGGCATTTTCTTTGTGGTGTAGAAAAGGTGAAGCGTTTTGTGTACATCTAATTGCCCTGCATCGTCAACAACCTGAAAAGGATAANCNANNTTGCCCCCCACCTAGAAAAATTTCTGGGGATGCCCATGCTAGCACCTTTCTTNACTAGGAAGTTGACAACAGAAATCATTGTAACTGCTTCAACAGCTAGAATTTGCTTCNAACTAATCTTCGTACTACTTTGTAAAATTTGTGGAAGCTATTAGCAAATGGGAAGTGATATTTCTAACGTACTATAACACACTTGACAATTGATATACGTTTTGATTCCTTGTTTAATGGCGTTGTTTNAATTTGTTTTAAAACATGTAAGATTTGCTGCGAAACATCAAACATCACNAATCCAGGATGCCTTTTTCAGTCAACACTTTTTTGAACAAAGTCGACAGTCGGGTTTTGCNACAGATTTTTTAATCCCTCCATTGAAGCATCAGCCTCGACCTGGCCAAAGGACTACAAAATAAACTGCAGATGTTTTTTGGTTACAAAAAACTGCGGATGTGCAAAGAGAAAGAATGCTGTTCATCTTAGCGCCGCGAAAATCAGCCGATGACGCGAAACTGAATTTAATCGTGTCTGAATCAAACGCGCAAAGCGTATAAATATTAACCTGCATGGAACATTTCATACAATCTGCCTCCAGACACCGATAGATCAACACCCTTTTCTGAAAACAGTACATCAGCAGCTGCAGCTAAAATGAAGATTGCAACTTTTCTTTCTATGTGTCTCGTGCTTGTGTGCGTAGTCAACATTGCCGACGCTTATAATGATGGCTACGGATGGGGAAACGGAGGGGGGAACGGATGGGGAAACGGATGGGGAAAAGGATTGGGAAACGGATGGGGATACGGAGGGGGAAAAGGATTGGGAAACGGATGGGGATACGGAGGGGGAAAAGGATTGGGAAACGGGTGGGGAAATGGATTTGGATATGGATGGGGGAATGGATGGCAAGGAAATGGATGGGGGAATAGATATGGATGGCAAGGAAATGGATGGGTAAACAATTGGTAGTGAGCATTCCCATGCGGATAAGGTTATCCCCAAGGTGGAAGTTTCAAAGTAAGTAAAGTTGTTTTTATAACAGAAAACAGCAAGGTTAAATAATAAGATCCCAAGTAACTTGTTTCGCCGGAATTTATTTAGTGCACCTCGGTGTAGTCGTGTTATCAAATATCAATATTTGTGTAACCTTAGTCTGCCATTATTGGTACACCAATACTTTGCAAGAAAAGCGTTGAAGTAATGCTGAGAAATCTGAAAATACGGTGGATTTACTATGACAGTATTATGCTTTGTTTCAGTCTTATAACATAAGTGCTTTGCACACCACAACTGATAAGACCAGTAGAATATTCAAGAAGCAGTTACGAAAGGGAGAAAGACAATTTTATCTTGTGTTGCATTCACAATGCTACGATTATCTTATACGCACGTTTTGGTTTTGCCTTCTGCTTCAGAAACAATTCTTGTTAAAGTTACCTTTCACATGTAGTAAATAAACAAATACAAGTATTTGATAAAGCAGACCTCAGAAACCACACTTTAATATTGTTCGTCTCATAGCAACTCAGCAACATTCACGGTAAATCGTTAACACAAATTGTGTAACTCCACTGTTTATTCTAGTAGTTTTAACAAACGTACTCCAATGTAAATTGTTATAGGAAAGTGCCACAACTTGAACAAATTTGAAACGGACAATAAAGGCTAATGATCCAACGCATTTTTACTTGTAATTTATGATTATAAACTATTTGTTTCAAATATACATAAACATTGCAACTATAGAAATTTTACAATAAGGGAAAACAAAATATTTTTGTTAGTTTCATTCATTCCCTCAACTTTCCGTTAATTGCATTGTGGGATCGGAAAAATACAGTGTTAGTAAATAGTCAATATGACAAACCACAACTTGATTATCGATTGTAAAAAGAAAATTAATTTTTGACAAACACCATATTTTTCAGGTTAAGCGTCGTGAAATGGACAGAAACACTGCTTGGATCATTTCTGCAAACAACGATTTTTTTCATCCGTGCTTACTTCTTTCTGAATAAACTTTCGCGACGGCAAATTTTGCATATGCTTTTGCATTCGAAACATTTCAAAGTTTTAAGGAAAAATTATTGCAAGACATATGTGAGATAAGATTTTGCAAAATAAGTAATTTCTTTATCTCATTTCAAAGCCATAGATTGTGGAAAAAAGCCATCGGAAACAGCTGAGTTTCTATTTATATTCTTGCAAAACAGTTTCATGATTTTAAATTTCGAGTTTTATCGCTTGAAATCACTTAAACTTTGACGAGTCCGGGTATTAATCGTGCTGAAGAGGATAGCCAGTTTTGTGAAAGTAATTTTAGTGCATAGCGCTTGATAGTTAGTAACATGGTTCATTCGCAAATTGAAACAAGTTTAATCCCTAAATATTTGTAACATAAATATTGGAACTATTTAAATTCATAACACGCTTCTTCTTAAATCAAAACCTCTTAAGATTTTTGAAAGTGCGCAGATTCAGCCTGTGGTTTCCAGACGCACAACGCGTTTAAAATATTACAAACACAAAAAAGGAAGAACATTTCGTTATATTGCTTGTAACACACGAAACCCATGAGGCGACTCTAGAACGCTACGCTTAACTAGCAAAAATCGCATCTACCATCTGCATAACAAAGCACAATAAGTCTGGCAACGAAAACAGCACTGCATCGTAATCAGGGTTCAGGACATTTTTGATTTATATGGTGTTATGGCGCCAGTGCCGTGCAGAGGTCTGATGATGCCCGGGGCGACTGCTTCATGGGATGCCCCTCTACCAAATTCTAGTATTGAGCAGTGGCGCACGGTGGTCATTGTTGCTGGATACACTCTGTTTGTGACGCCACTATCTGACGTCATATTCACGTTTGCAAACCAACGTTTTGGCGAAGTTTCTGACACAACATGCATATTCTGGGACGCCGGAGCAGCGGTAGGGTAGAAACTTAGCGGTAGAAACTTACAAATAACAAAAAAATCGCTATCAATTATGTTTGTTTGTGTTCATCAACAATGTTGACCTCAAGAATAATAAAAATTATAGAAAATCATTCTAAATTTTCTGGGTGCCCGAATAGCTGCAATAAATTTGTTTCAAATCGATCTTGATAAACCATGAAAATTACCTGTGATACTGTTATGAAAAGCAGCGGTGTTGGAGGTGGGGGTGCAAGCGCACCCGCAAAAGTTTCTATTTCCTAAAAATCTTGACAAAACCCTGAAAATCTGGATAAAAATGGCGCCCAACATTGTTTGACTTCAAAAATGGAGCCCAAGACTTGCAAAAAAATACATGAAGATCTTTTTTGAAGGTCACACCAAAAAAAGGTCTTCATGATCTTTGTGGGAGAAAAACTGTAGGCAAAAGTTGCACAAAAAGCTTTTTTGGCAAGTTTGGGGAAATTCGGGCAAAAATCCATCGCACCCCCAAAAATTGCCTGCTGCTACACCTATGATGAAAAGGCATCTCCGCCCCGTTTCCCCCCTTGGAAGGTCAGAGAAGGAAATGCCACCGTCATGCCACCATTCTCCGGCGTCCTGTGCATACTATTCTACACGGACTCTCTTTACGCGTTGTTGTAGGCTACAATGTATCACTGTAATGAACATACATTATCAGCGGTCTCCTAAGACAGAGCAGTTCATAACTGCAAAAATATCCGGCAACGCGTTAAAACAGGTGAGCAGAACAGACTCACTGCTACGTCAGCGCAGTTCACAACTGAAAAAATAATAGACTGCGTGAATGTTTCGTCGAATAGCAGTCGATCAGAAGGTATGTGGCTGAAATGGCGGACACCCAGAGCTGACAGTTTGAAACTTGTAAACTACACAAGAATTGAGAATGCGCATAAAGTACGCAAGAAAATTTTCGTTTTTTATGTGGTTGTTATATGTACAATTACTAAGGAGAAAGAACAGATAAGGGCTTGTGTGAGCCATTATTATCAATCCCCCTGAACTGACGAAGCGCGAAACGAAGCACACATTGCAAGCACAGGTGTGCGACTGTAGTAGCACAAAAAGTGAAACGGGAAACTAGTGATGCATCATAAAATCAACTACTGTATATCAAGCACGTTGAAATAGGACTGTTTTGGAATTTGGCTCAGAAAATCAAATAAACGTCCATAATTATTTTCAGTGTTGATGTAATTGGACCCAACCAAAAAAACACCCGTTTGTTTTCAAGAAAGGGCACATAAAAAAAGCAATACAACTCGCCAAATATCCCACTCTTTGCTGTTCTTTTGGAAAATTTATTATGAAGTAAAAAGTAGCATGAGCAGTACGCTTGTACAGTTAATTGTACATTTTTTAATGAAACAAAACGAACAGCAACGAAATTTGAAGGACTTGAAAAAAGAAAATAATAATTCGAACAGTTTGGGCAAATCCTACTGCTTATCTTCTTAAGCTCTGTAAAATCGCTACAAGGTAATCAATTTGTCTCCCTTCTCTGCATCCAAGCTGTTTCTGATGTTGGACCATACCAAACCATATGTTAAAAAATACACTATATAGATGCTGAACTAGCTGGGCATGTACATAAACTTAACGTGCGCATTCTTGCCAAGCCTTACCACTTTGGATTGTATTGACCAAAACACTTTGCGAAAACAAAGATGCGGTACATTTCTTTACCCTCAAATTTGAATGCCATAATAGGTATAACAAGTTATTATTTCTGAAAATGGTGATATTGCATTATGCAATACAAGCAATTCAGAATCGGGTTTTTTCGAAAAAAGAACAAAAGCCTGTTTCTTTTCAAAAGACCCGGATTAAAAAAACAGGTTTTTCTCAACCCTGATTATCTTTCAAACTTTTTTTTATTTTCCCTTGATCGCACGATCAGGAACAAGCCACGTCACTATCAGTTTGGGTGTGCGCCGCACACCTAGAGTATCCTGGAGTATAGACCCTGGTAATAAATAAGCTGAGAATTACTGCATTTGAATATGTAAAAATTAGTGTCAACAACAAAACAAGTTTCGAAAAATTAAATCCATGCAGCATGTATTAGTAGACTTGCAATAGGAAAAATTATCTAGTTACAGCTACTAAATTTTTGTGCTTTCACTCTTTGGATGCCACCCTGCCTTGGATGCCCGTGACGTCCCCTCTTTGCACGCCACTGTATGGCGATTTATAACTACAGTAGTCTTGAAGCGCCACGACTGAGAGTATCACGAGTGGTTTGCGGGTGCTCATCTCAGCATACTCTGCGCCGTGGGTCATGCGGTGATGAATAATTACTTGAACTCGTTTTATTTAGTTAAATTATGACGTCAACTTTATTATTTGATACATCTGTGAAACCGAAATCGTGAACAACATATTGAAAGAAATCAAAATGTATCCTACCAAATTTGCGCTTCCTCTAGATCAGTGGTTCCCAACCAGGGGAGCTCGCCTCGCACACCCTGGAGTTAGCCTTCAAGACATCGTTCTAAGGGTTGCGAGAAGCGTCCGTCTTAATGACAGGAAATTGATATATCTATGGCTATATTTATTACGCCTGAATATCACTGCAATCCATTTTTCTTATATACGTGCTTGTATTACTTTTTGCTTGAATAAACTAGATTTCAGCATTGTGTGAAAGCAAGGTCTTGACTATAAATTGTGGGGGTTCGATGTCGGAACAAAATTTTTAGAGGTTCAGGAGTAAAAGTGTGTGAACCCCTGCTTTAGCGATCTGCGGGGGCCTTAATTTGCTTAATCTGCATCATGTGTCTCGCACCTAAATTTTTGATTAGAATTGCTTTGTTAGCAGGCCAATGGCACCTCCACTCTTACCTATGTTTTTCCACAATCGGACAATTCTCCCAAAGAAATTTTACCAATAAATAAAGGGCCATAGGTTTCATACCCGTCACAAAGTTTTGTCCTAATGTCTTTTGATTATTGAATTCCATCAAATATAAACATTAAATGTCACACAGAATGAAAACTTCCTTTAAGCACATTCAAAGATACATCTAACTAACTATGCTGATTACGCAACGTCATGAAAACTATTTTCAAATTTTATGGCTATTTCAGCAAAGCACAGTGTTTGAAATTGAATATAGCTTTGGCATCCAGAAATTTGTGAAATCGTTCATTTGTACGGTGTATGCAACACCAAGCTTGCTGCAAGTTTCATTGACGCGAAGAGAGTTTTTTCACTTAATATCTCTTTCCCAGAGCTGTAAGTCACAAAGATCACCCATGACACAGTTCAAGCAAACCAGCATAAAAAGTGCTTCTTCAAATCAACTATGTCATAATTCCAGGTATATAGTGCTAACAAAAAGGTGTGGGAACGCACCCAAAAAACGAGCCAGTTTGAAAAGCATGGAAAGCATTTTCCAAAGCATGGAAAAGGTGTGGGAATGTCATTCCCATGCGTTCACGCTCCACTACACCGCTGCATATGTTGAGTAAAATTTGTGTCGTATTATGAAATACCTGAATTCCGTAATCAGGGGTGAATATCAGAGTTTAGGGGCCCGAGGCAAACTCTCAACAATGGTCCCCAAAACATCGCCACTGCGAAAAGTGGATGTGGGACTAGGTGGATAAAAGAAGTAACTGTTTCACATTTCAATTTTTGACTAAATTCAAGAGCGTAAGATATTTATATAAAAGCACCCCATATTTGTAAGTTTTGAAGGTAAACACTTGAAAGCTGCCCACATTTTGCAATGACACTAATTTCTTCAAAAAAGAGCAAAGTCAGTTTATAATTCTTCATACGCACTGCTCTGTAAACATTTCGATTAATAGTTAAACTGGTGTGAAGTTAAGAGCTTCTTCTTTTGTTTGAGCGAGTTCTTCTTTTATCCACTGCTAGCCCGCCTAGATATCGAAGCAAGTGTTGAGCAGCCATTCGGTTGTCTCATGGTCCAGAACCGTCAGGCAGTGTAGTCCATGGGGCGTCGATTGATTGGACAGTGGAGGACGACATGGTTGACGGTTTGTTCTGCGCCACACTCACAAGCCGCAGTGGAGGCCATACGCATTTGTGCAGGCAGGAGCGGAAACGTCCGACACCGGTGCGGAGGCGGTTGAGCCGGACTCAGACTCTTCTTAGGAGGGTCATTCCGAGTGTGTGTGTTCCGGTGTCTGGAATTGAAGTGCGGAGTTTTGTGGGGTTGTCCTTCCACTCCGCGTTCCATTGATGATCCGCCCACTGCGCCGCACGTATGTTGTTGTTGTCAGAAAAACTGATGAGTTCTAGTGCGGCGGGTACAAACGGGTGTCTCGATTTGAGGCGCCGTGCAGCTGCACGCGATGCACGGGTGAGCGCTGAGTGGAGCAGGTGTCCAGACTCCATGGCACGGCGTCCTAGAGATAGTGTGGCTCCTTTGCGACGCAGCTTAGCAGGTTGGATGCCTGCAAGGATTGGAAGGTTGTCCGCTGGTGTAGGACGCAGTGATCCAGTCACAATTCACAAGGCGTCGTTGATGACGGGGTCAATAAGGCGGGTATGAGCACTGCGGCACCAGACAGGCGCGCAGTACTCTGCGGTTGAATGCACGACGGATAGGGTGGCTATTCGCAGAGTTGTTGCTCCAGCACCCGAACCGGAGCCAGCAAGCCGCCTCAGGAGTGCGACGCGTGATGTTTGCTTCTTGCGAAGTGACTCAAGGTGTCGACTGTACGTGAGCGACCTGTCCAACGTTACTCCGAGGTATTTGGGCTCGGGGCAGAAGGGCATGGTTTCGTTGTTGAAGTTGACTTTAAGCTCACGTTTGGCTTCCTTGTTGTTGAGATGGAAGACTGCCGATACCGTTTTTGTAGTGCTGAGCTTTAGCTTCCAAGTCTGGAGGTATTCACCTAGTGTTGCCATGTCCTTGCTCAGCGCCCCTTCTAGTGCCAGCCGATCTCCATCGGCATGCATGATTGCTAGGTCGTCAGCATATGCATACTTTCTGGAGATGGTGGCTGGCAGGTCAGAGGTGTAGATGTTGAACAGAAGGGGCCCCAGGACAGATCCCTCTGGGACGCCATTCTTGAGGCGTCGTAACCTGCTCCTTTGGCCATATCCGGTGGTAAGGGTAAAGCTGCGATTGCTAACCACCTCCATGATCATGTGGACCATGCGTCTGTCAGGCAGCAATCGCAGTAGCCTGCAGGTGAGGCTGCGGTGCCATACGGTGTCGTAGGCTGCTGTGAGGTCGACAAACACAGCTCCGGCCTTCTTTGTAGCTGAAAAGCTATCCTCGATATCCTGTGTCAACAGGGTGACCTGATCTACGGCCGACCTCCCGTGTCGGAAGCTCGCCTGCACCTGGGGGAGGAGTGGGTCGGTGACTCTTTCGACACGAGCGTAGATGAGTCTCTCGAGGATTTTAAAGGTGACACACAGCAGAGATATAGGACGATAGCTCTTTGGGTCCCCCAATGACTTCTCTGGCTTAGAGATCACAACTACTAGTGTAGTCTCAGGAACATACCCTTGGGTGGCCGTATCTTAGGCAAATCAAAAGTGATTATCACGGTTAGCTGAATATGATGACGTCATCAGAGGGCCCCCTTTTTNGTCTTGCCTCGGCCCCCCCGAACACTAAACCCACCACTGTTAACGCTGTTCCATTTTTTCCTCATGNCTGTGGGAGAGNGGCCTCACAAGGTGATTAGCCTAGGGCCTCGCATCAGCTAATCCGGCCNTGCAGCAGAGTAACGATANATGCAAACAATAAGACGAATCGTCGAGTACCCACATACCATTGTTGATGTCACAAACAGTAACNGCATAATCATGCTACTGCTATGGTGCTATACACGAGATAACTTGTCATTTATTCATTTATGCTGCTCCAGGCGCTACGTGTAGAAATTGAAATGAGAAATCAAAATCTTCAAGTAACGTTTCTAGTACAAAAAGGTGTGGGAACGCGTTCCCCCTGAATACACGTAAAAAACATTCTTCACATAAGAGCAATCCATGCATCCTCCAAATTTCCCCAAAGCCCAATTTTATAATTACTCATAATGTATGCACTTGGAATGCAAACTGTTCTTTATGAATTAGAAATGTAATGCACAAGCATTTTGCAACTACTCTACGACGTCACGGATATACAAACACGCAATATATAATGCGCATGCTTGATTGATGAATAAAAAACATATTGCCCCGTAATATATTGACAAACAGAAACGAGTGTGCTGGACAACAATCTCAATTTTTGCCTTGCCTAGATTAAGCTGCTGGTTTTCAGTGTCCTTCACGTTTTTGAACCTGGATCTGAAGTAGTGGTTTTTCTACCTTTTTACGCTCGCAAATAAACAAAACACAATGAAGGTTTGGCGGGGTGGCAAATGCTAAAAGTACTTGCACAACCGACAAACAACGCGGAACCATTTTGGACAGATAAAGGAGGCAATTTAAGTGCAAACACTTCACAAAATTTTGCGCTGGTTTACATGAGATTTTTGGCCTTTGCGGGTACAACCTCTCATCTCTTGTCATTTGTTTTCATTTGGTAGAGTTAATTTTATTTTTTTAAAACATTAAAATATCTATATAGTCTATGTAAAAATCTTCCATGAAGCAAAACTACAGGCTTTTGTCAAAGTGCAGATAACCCTCAACCAAACAAGCACTTTCCAAAACAGGATGATATTTCGAGAACTGAATAGCGTTACGTTGGAAGAAATGCCAAGCTAATACGACAGACACTCGCCTTACCTGTTCATTGCGCGTTGAATCATTGCACACCCGGTTGGCAACAACTGTAGGTCTGCTGCAGTCTGAACGGACACCAGTAACAACCAAGTTCCATCCATAAAAAGTGGAATATGCGGGAGCGCAGAAATAACGTCCTACCATGAGAATTGAACACATTTGATAGAGATCCTTAGAGCAGTATCACCGTTTTTTCAAACGAGATAACTATTTTCTAACAATGAGATTTAAACCGTTTCTATAATTCTTTAGCGCAAGGATTATCTATGGCAAAAATGAACAACCTGTCCGACCACCATGGCGCATGGCCCCCAGAGGTGCGGGACCCAATGCAGCTGCATCGGATGAATCGGCTGAAGTCCGGCCCTGCCTTTAGAAAGTGAAAACAATTCACATGAAAGCGAAATGGTTCCAACCACGAATTCCATCTTGATACAGAGACAAGTAGGCTGTTGATAGCCAACTAGTTTCATCAAAATATTATTACAACAAGGCACATAAAAATGAACCATCTTCCAACGGTTTGGTGACTACTGACAACCCGTTTTTGTGGCAGCTTATGATTATTTTGTGATTGTGGTGTAACCATAACAATGTTATGCAACTAGTGTACTATTACGAGTGTGCAGCGTGGATAGGGTGAGGACTATTCAACGCAGTATGCAGTTTTAAGATTTTAAAAAGGAGAACGTTTTTATTGTACATGTCGTAAGCTTTTTCCAAATCTATAAAGATTGCCAGTAGATGATGTTTGTTGGCTAGAGCTTTTTGCACGGCATCATGGAGACGTAAGATGTGGTCAGTGGTTCTACGTTCTCTGAATCCTGACCGTTTTATTCCAAGTACCATCGACGGACTATCATCTTTTCCACAAGCTTGCAAACGTTGCTTGTAAGTGAGATGGGTCGGTAAGATGAGGGTAAATAATGATGGCTTATCGGGTTTTCGGATCGGCACAAGAGAATGTGACCAGCTCTGATGGGTAACTCCAGAGTTCCAAATTGAATTATATAAACTTAACAGTACCTGTAGTGAAGTATAAGACATGTGCTTGAACATTTCGTAACATATATTGCCTGTGCCAGGTGAGGTGTTGCGAGTGGATTTGATGGCGAACTACAGTTCCGATCAAGAGAAATTTGTATTTAATCTGAAGTCCCTGGGGTGTGTTTCACGGACAGCTTTGTGTAAAGTGTGCAGGGTCCGATGTTGATTTGCAGTAAATTCTTGGGTGTGAGTAGAAGCGCTAATTGCAGCAAAGTGATTGGCCAGAATATTAGCTTTGTGCTGGTCGTTGGTACCGGTAATTCCATTGTATTTTAAAATGGGGATACGGAGGAAATGACGGTTGCCTGAGAAACGTTTAATCTTCTTCCAGGCAGTGGAGAGCTCAAGGTTAGAAGTTATGGAGCTGCAGCTTTTCTTTCAAGGATTGTTTAGCTTCAATAGAGTTACTGTAAATTTGATTGTGAATCATAAATTAAATGAACTAACCGAAAATATCTTTAAATCCTGTACATTTTGTTGCTTATTAGGGGAAATATAATTGTTGTTTGCTAACGTTATAATGATATTATGGATAAATTTCATGACTTTTAGAAGATAGAAAATTTGAAATAAGGAGAAAAAGTCTGTGTTGCTACCAACAAAAATATGTTTGTGTTAAAAATGTCTTTTCTGCGTAAAGATGCTCGCGCAGCTTGAAGATGCCTAAACGTTTTCAAATATATTTACATGCACCTTTCGAGAAATTAGGTGACCAGGCTTGACGAAAAATTCCGCGAAAAGACATGCCGCATTCATTGCCCATTTAAGGCAGCGCTTCTCAACCGGTGGGCCGCGAAATGTTTCGAGATAACGGAATAATTACCCCTAGTCATGAGTTCTGAAACAAATTTTTTGTTAAGTGGGCCCAAAATCAAAGACTCGGCGAAAAGTGGGCCGCGACATCAAAAAGGTTTAGAAGCACTGCATTAAGGCAATGCGAGATAAAAATCATAAAAGTGCCGCTAGGCAGGCCATCGTGTTTTTCATCGCGTGGACCGACCAGTGCACTATGCGGAAAGCTGCAACAGCAAGATTCAGTACCATGATTTTTGTATGACGCAAGCTAAGAACCACGTTTCAAAAGCTTCTCTATTTTCAACAGAATATTATATCAGTTATAATAAATACTACGGCCAAAGCAAACGATACAACTGACATCTTGCAAACGTTTCGATAACAACTGTTATCATCTTCAGTGCATAGCAATAGTGTCAGTTGTATCGTTTGTCAGTTGTATCGTTTGCTTTGGCCGTAGTATTTATTATAAGGCTATTTAGCACTTCCGCTTTTCGTTATATCAGTTAGATCTTCAGAAACGTTCAACCAACGTTTTCACATGACCTGCTAAAACAACAAAGCTGAAAAGGTGAACAATGCTTGCATTAACCA
>JGI24158J21664_10003111_pt1 | contig 20601 bp, 17 predicted proteins | sample Ectturendosymbi3_FD_21664 | JGI IMG/M metagenome (IMG submission 21664) | reverse complement strand
ACCTCCGTCGACACGGGCACAATTTTCTGAGCAGGAATACAGTTACTTGACGGCCAGCAAGAGGCACCAGTCAACACCGTACTCCACAACACCCACAGAACGTTTCGCGAGGAACCCAGCAATGTACTTTCCCGAGGTCGACAAAACATGTCTATACTTATTTGGCATGCTCCCAGGATTTCTCGAAAATTTGCTGGAGTGGAAAATTGTTCTGTAGTGCTACGGCAGCAACGAAAACCGCATTGGGTATCATCCAGCTTTGGTTCAATTATTTCCGTGGCATCATGGCATGCACTAGAGATGCCACGGTAGTTGGTTCATTCACTCCTGTCTCCCTTTTTGTGTATGGAGATGATCGATTTGCCAACCTTTTGGTGCCCTTCCAAAACGCCATGCCACTCGACACACAACCAACCGGCGTTCTAAGTTCCCCAAATTCACTATCAAACTTTTCGCGGTTAGCTTCAAGCTCGGGTTTAGCAGCGGCATCAGAGAGCTTATTGTTGCACAGTTCTACGGAAGCTTTCACTTGTGCAAAGTTAAGATACTCCGCCTGAAAAACTTTGCCCAGTTCTGTCAGATGAGGTGCCGATGTTGACAAAAATAAAGCAGCATGTTTAAATTTTTTGTTTTCATAATTCGCAGCAAAACAACACACATTGCATCATTTTTATCTTCTGACAGCTGCTTCAGTGCGGCCCAAATAGCCAAAATTTCACTCCTTGTTCTCACTGACTGCCTCGCTCGACAACCACCTTGTTTTGAATGCGCATTGCAACTGCCGACCTTTTGTCCTTGTTGTAGTTTGATGCATCGCCAGGCAAGCCGATCGCAACGGTGAAACAGTAAAACACTTCTGTAATTGCAGTGCTTTTTTTGCAAAGTGTTTTCGCACTTTTATACACCGTACTGTACAAATCTGCGGCAGTACAGTACGAGGCCGCAGCGAGGCGGTGCCCACGACAATGCACAGATACCTAGCTTACAATTGCATCCATCTGTTGCAGTAGCCAAGTGCAGGAAAACATTCTTTCCTCAATTCGTTTTACTTCAATGCAAGGCAAAACCATATCTTGCCTTTCAGAGTTTAGGGTGTCATTTTGACACCCAAAAACGGCTTAAAAAAACACTGTACTATATTGCTGTGCTTGTTTCTATCATAGTCTGATAGTAGTGCAACCAAGCTGAACTACAGTACCATGTCCAATAACAAAATTAAGTTTATTAATTTCTGAATCATTTGTAGGGATAAAGCAAAGCGTGATTAGTGTTGCTTTGAAAACATCTCTAAAAAACAAGATTGGGAATCTGTATTTACAAAACTTCACTTTCGCATCGGCCCGATGACTATATTGGTTTTACATCAAGCTGTCACCCCATATTTTACAACAAAATTGCGCCCATGGATGCAACTTAAACCCACAAGGTTTGCTTTAATCGAAGCAGGTCATTACTACGCTGAAAGTGTATATTTGCGGGAAAATCACTGTCTATCGAAAGGATCCTTTCGCAGACAAAAATCAGACGCTGTGATCATATCAGATTATATATTTCGCCTCCGGAGTGGGCATTTTCAGTTCGTATTCAAACATAATATTTTTGGTTAAAGTGCTGTTCCAGCACCCGTTCATCTAACATCGTGTGTGTGTGCGTGCGTGTATCTGTGCGAGATCCTCTACGAAAGAAGCTTGTCGCTTTGAAAAAATTCGAAAGCGAGCCCGGGCAGTGGTTAGAGTCAGTGAGCTGCCCAGTCATCCGTAGGAGACTGCACTTCGTATCACACAGAGCATCCCAAGGAAAGTCGTAGCCAACATATTGGGTCCACGTTCAGCGGCAGGGGATGCCAGAGTGAAGAAGTCTTCTCCGTCTGCCTATCAGCATGGGCGTCGGAAGGATTTTTTCCAGGGGGGAAACAGTGGATTTTTCAAGGGTGACCAAACCAAACGGATTTCTTCCAGAGGGGCAGCAGTGGTGAAATTTAATTTTACCAACTCGAAGCTACGAGAACAACCTTTTTCTACTAAAAAGTTAATAGGAAAATATCAAATTTCAAAATCCGGGTGGGGCCTCGGCCACATCCTCCGACGCCTGTAGGTTCCACATACCTGGAATAATTGCATTGAACGACTGAATAGCTCGGTTACTTTCAAAGAGACTTATTCACAAGTGGAGCCCTTGAATTAATTTTAGCTGCTTAAATAAATCTCACACTTAGACTCACATCGTTTACAAGCCTTGTAGGCTTTCATTTACAAAATTTGCGAGTGTCCTGGTTCTACATCTTTTACCTCGCACGCCGCGAAATACTCTACCCACACGGCATAAATTTCTACCTTAAAAGCATTTGTCACATCTTCTCATTTGCGGAATATAAGATAGCAAGGTCTGCGTAGTTTCTTCTTGTGAAAAATTTTAAACTAGTTTTTGAGAAAAACTTAAATATTCCAAGCGTCATACCTGCATTCTGATTGTTAGTAACGCACTGCTTTTCTGTTTCTTGGCCAAGGAATAAACTAGGGTAAATAGCCATGAAGGAACTTTTGAAGGAAAACAACCTGGTTACTTACGCAAGAAGGTTGTTGTTGTTTCTCACAAACTTGTGCGCGCAATACAGCAAACGAAAGGCGAGAATATCATGAATAAATCGTCAGAGAAAATGCTGGATCACGTCAGCACGTGAAATAGCATGATCTATCATTACCTAACAGTTCAATTAGCGATGTATGAGCTATGAAGGACTGTGTTTCACTTAGAAGGTCAGTCTCTTCGAAAAAGAAGGTATGTTAGCTTTCGTAGAATGTTGTGCAGGGTAACAGGTCGAAAAGATTAGCGCGAACGCTTAATCCCTTGCCGAAAGAGAACAAACGTTTTGCCTGGCAACATTCGAGAGCTTGGATTCCTGACATTTTTTCCTGTTATTGCCATCCAAGCAATTCGAACAAAAAGGTGACAAACTCCTTTTTTCCTCAAAACCGACTGCGCGGAAAAATGCGTTTACTGCAAGGTTTGTGCTAATTTAAAAGAAAAGGCAATACCATCATGAAAAACCTCCGTCTTATATTCCCGTACAACCGACAATGCCTTCCAGACATTGAGAAAAACACGATTACACGTCAACAATGAAGTTCTAAAATTACATGAAACGGTTACGCAAAAATGAAACCAAAACACGAAAGCGCAACGCCGTTCACGCAGAGCGAAATTGAAAGGCACATTGCGCATGCGTTGACACAAACCTGTGGCGCGCATCAAAACAGCAGGGTACGTGGGGCGCAGCAAACGAACAGTGCCAGTGTTTGACAGATTTCTTTTTCAATATTTCGTATTTAGCAGATCGACACTTTTTGGACATAGCCCGTTTTCAAACACTTTGTTGAGATAGCGTAACTTTCCGGCGAAGATGATGCCGCGTTGTTGATTGGAAGGTTTCGATCAGAGCAATTTCAAAATCGAGAACCTTAAACCACGGTTCTGAGGTCTCTTGCACCGGAACAAGACCCCCTTAAGCTCAAGCTTGAGCCACAGCGTCATTTGAAAACCTAACTTTTGTTTCGAAAATCAAGTGTTGATATAATAATCCAACGCGCACAGCAACTTCACAAGCAAGCAAACTTGACAAGCAACAACGAAAAAACAGTTTCAGTCGCAAGAAAGTAACGCGGTTAGCTGAAATTTTTGTAAGATAACTTTCTAGTAACATCGAAAAACTTTCAGTCCTGTGTCAACATGCGCCTGTGTTAAACGTGAAGCCCGAGTACAGCGGAGCATCACGGGACAAACAGTTGAACTAGTGCAGAAAATAAAGCGCAATACTGCGATGGCGCCGCCGTGAAACACCGCTACAAACAAACAAAAGGCCGCAACGCGTAATTTGTACCGCTTTTTATCAAAAACACACGAAAGGAAACGATGTTTAAGTGCGGACGAAACAGGATGAGGCAAAGAAAGCGACAAGAACAGAGGCATCATGAGGGTGTGACAGGGGTGAGCACATCAGTCTGTACAGTGTTTCTCGAAGTAACTNAATCAATCGGTGACTTTTCCCGCTGCAAGACGGATTTATGGCTTGGGCGATATAAAAGACTTTGTCAAGGAACAGGCTACACAATGTTAATCGACACAAGACAATTTTTAAGGCTTACAGGGTCAGTTTAATAATATTGAGCCTTGCAGTCGTGACTATCGTCTACCCTACGTGTTTTCCGCTTCTAAATAGTACTGCAATATATCAAATTTGCTCAAAGAAAACGATAAAAATTGCGACAAAACGCTTTCCGCCGCTGTTGCAGGGAGGTTCCTGCGCGGATGACTCGATCGCCAGCGAATCAGGGAGCGGGTAAAAGGTCAGGCTGACAGAGACTTCAAAGGAGCACACAGGCTTTGGATTTTTTCGCAGAGCTGTTGGAAAACGACGGACTGGGAGCCGACAAACCGTTGCCACGTTGCACAGCGTGTGATCGGTTGCCTGCATCGACCGACACCTGCTGTTGCTGGGAAATTTTCATTGTGAGTTCTTTTATTTTGGCCGGCGGTAGATCTTTGCCGTTTTGAAGTATGTAATCGAGTCGCGCCACCTGTTCAAACACATTCAGTGATAAGTGTGCAATTCAAAAAACAAGTTTCTAGTATTTGCTTTTCTATCGCAGCAAAGACAACCCGACGTTAATTTTGTCTTTCAAAACTCATCAAACAGATGCAGTATATGCAAATTCACAAAAAAAGTCATGAGGGTTGTTCAGCTGAAAACAGATGAGCGCATGTCACAAAAATTCTGTCTTTGACAATTTCGACGTTTTACGCATTCTCTTTGTGGGCTTTTCGTCAAAAACAACTCAGCTCCGTTCAGACCTGAACGTTTTTACAACATCATAAAACGTATCGTAGAAAAGTAAACAAGTTTCCCAATTTAGACAAAAAGCTCATATCTACTTGTCATAGGAAGCAAACGTGAGAACACTGGCTTACCTGTCTCTAAATATTCAGGATCTTCTTTACTGGAGACGCCTGCCCAGTAAAAAAGACAACACAGTCAATGTTGCTTATTTAGAGGACAGGTAAGCCACACAGCAAGACAAAGCATCTGAAACAAGCTTTTTTACTCAGCGCTTACCAGCAACATGGGTTCCTTCTTTTTCTTTGCTTCTTTCACCATGCTTTCGATCAGGTCCTTTAAGTAAAAAAACATGTCACCGAAAGAAACTTCAAGTTGTATTTCCTCATGTACTGCAACAAGCGGAACTAACGCCAAACGCCTGGGCATTCCCGACTGGCACAGATCCTACATAATCGTCACGCGCAGACCAATGATGTTTGCGATGACACACACTTGACCTTGAACGAGTAACAGGAAAGCTAAATGGGAAGTCACTCCGGGCCTGCATGGTAACTGCTCAGTGTTTCCAGCGCAGTCGTTGCGACACAGTCAGTACGGATACATTCGCAGTAAAGTCAGCCTCTTCGAAACAAAACATGCAACACCAAGACTATGGTTTGTGAATAACGCTCACAACCACGGGGTGCAAAAGATGGCACCGACAGCTTGGTTTAGGACGCAGTCACAAAAGCGCATTGCGCTCAGATAACTTCAAATCAAAGTTCTTCACAAGTTTTCGACGCAACAAAGAAGTCCAGCCACAACGCAAGGACTCACCAGCTTCTTCTGCATCGCCTCCATTTTTCGCAGATTCTCTTCATTCTGCTTGCGGAGCTTCACATTCGCTTTTTCAACCTTTGAGCAAAACACAAGTCAGTGCGTAGTTTTGCGCTGCTGCGAGTGTCTGTTGCTGCAACGTGGCATTTCGATCAGCGTGCGGTTGAAGAGCAAGTAACTTGCTTGGGAGAAAGCGCGGTATAAACATTATCAGCTGGCTCCACAGAGTATTTCTCAAACACCACCCCTACACCCTGTATGGCACAAAATTACTGAAATGCATGCGAGCAGCAGACACTCGACAATGTTTCTGCGCCAGTTCAAATGACGCACAGGAAAAGGAAAGTGACAATCTTCCGAGTCAGTGACAAAGCAAGCAAACTTAACACACTGAGCATTATAAACATCAGATTTAATTATTTAACTTTTAAACGTTAGAGCTAATTTCCTTCTGATGAAGAAAAAGACATGACGTTTTTTTAAACACAGTAGATCCCGCTTAATGAATCCACGGATAATAAATCCGCTGCTTTTTAAATTCAAATCGAGTTGGGACGGAAGTTTAGCATCGAAAAAACGCTGGTTTGTGAATCAAAACCCCTGTTTTATAAATCCAGTATTCAGTGAAGTTACTCATTTGTGGTTGCCTTGAGATTGGTGATGAAGAAGGTTGTGACAAAATTCATGAATCAGATGACGAGGAACTGGAGATAGCAACAACATCTGCTGCAGAAATGCGGGAGTGTCTGCAGCGTTTGGGCACTGGGCTTGACCATACGGTATTCAAGGAAATAGACCTTTTTTTATTCAATTAAAACAACATAGATGATCACAACAGAGAGACATTTCCACCAAAACAAACAACGATGTTCCAATTTTTTTGTTCTGTACATGAGTGTTAATAAATATGCTATACTGTATTTTCTGTTTATTTAACTTTAATTTTTGCGGCGTCGGTTATAAAATCCCAAAACAATTGGTACGGAGGTGGATTTATGGAGGAGTCTACCGTATTATCTTGACTTTAGCGTAAGAGGAGATAAACGCATTTGCATTCAGCTCTACGAGGTTCTCAGCAAAAACATTGTGCAGAATGACACATACACCACAATTTCGGCTGATGCTTAATGGACCATCAAGTTTTTTCGCCACTTGGCGTGCACCTTCCAAAAAAATGGCACCAATTCCAAAACGTAGGTTTGTACACTTTCCACGAATAAGCGCATGTTTGCGTTTCCAGCATTGCTCGTGCATTGTTTGTTTTCGAAATGGTTTGGCGGGAATTCTTATATCGAAGCATAAATTTTATCGCTGGATATTGGAAAACGTAGTCAGCGCTGTCAGCCTAGTTCTCTTTGGGAGGCTGGCAATTTGGAAGTAAGTTCAAATCATAGACCAGATCTCGACTTTGTTGAGAGAAACTAACCAAGCTGCGGCATCAACTGCAAACAGACGGATCGGACAACTGCAGTATGCCATTGAGCACAGCTATCAAAGGACGACAAACCGCTCCAAACACAGATTCTCAACGCACCGCGAAGGATCAGTTGGCTGTCAGTGCGAAAACGTGACTGGCGAAAACGTTTAAGTCCAGGCTAAATTTAAAACCTGGCGTATTTCGAGGGACTGACAAAAGAAATCGGATTGGTAAATTCGACTGTTTGTCGCTTCGTTCAGTGAGTTTTTTTTTTGTAGCTTGTAATCTGAGCAAAATTCTTATTTGATACATGTCGGTTAAGATTAAAACGTGTGAATTGGAGGTTTCTGCTGGGTTTTTTTCTCAATGTGTTGATTAGAGGCATCGTTTTCCGAAAATAAGACTCGGGTGAATTCCAACGGTCGACAAAAACTTGTACTGATTATTATTATTCGATCCAATCATTTGTAAGGCGCGATCACATGTCACGAAGAAAAGATTTCCTGCCTTGCAACTGCACGTGCACTTATTTGGTTACAAAGGATGGGCGCAGGACATGTTCAAGCTTTTGGCAAAAAATTCTGCAGTCAAACTAAATGATCGATCAACTCAAGCCATTTTGTAGCGCTGAGACAAAATGAATCAAGAACGTAGGTCGTTCAAAACCTGTGGTAGATCAGTAGCCTTTGGTGGATTCAAACGACGGGAGTCGTTCTGGTTTGGTTGTCATCATTGAAGCATGACAGGTGTACTCATTAAAAAAACTGAGGTCTCAGCAGAGGCGAGTCTTCCGGCGAACAGCAATAACTCGAGTTATTTGTGAATGAGATTCGTTGCAGACTCGAATACTACCAGTTCGTGAAACCGCTACGTCATTGGTGCGTCTTTCCTACGTTGAATTTATCTCCTCAGTCAAACCTAAATATGGGATACAGCAACTTGAGGGTGCGTCAGAACATCAAGGATCACTGAGTGGATACACTCAGTCAGCTCATCAGTCGTTGCCTGTCGCCCATCAAGCTAGAAAACGAGTATTCCGCTTATTAATACCAATAATAACCACCATTCACCTCTTCTTGGGCTTTCTTAGAATCGGTGGCGTTTTTCTGCAGCATTTTGAATTCCGTTTCTCGTCTGTTCAAAGACGGTTTCGCCGCCACAACGGCGGGAGCAGCCGACGGCGCCGGCGCATCGACGCCCGCACGCTTGGTCGTCGAGTCCTGCTGAGCCATGAGCTCTTTGGTGGTCATGTTTGCTCGTTTTGGATCAGACGGCTGTGCAAGAAAACCGCAGTTTACAAAACAGAGAACGCAGTTCAGTGCGAGCTCGCCGCTTGCGTGCTGAGAAAAAGTCGTGCCGTGCGACAGGCGACTTTCGCCAAGGCCACCGAGAGAACCGCCTGTTCTCCTAGGTGGCCTTGCTTTCGCCCTCTGGCAGTTTCGCGAGCGTTTTTGTTCGCGTAACGCTTTTATCGACTTGCAGAGGTTGCGAGGAGGTCAGGCGTCAAGAAAAGCAACGAGTGGAAATATCGAAAACGAAATGGGAAAAGGTACATTGCACATTCGCGACACGTTTAAAAGTGACACTGAAAAGTTGATTGTTTGAAAAAAAGTGAAAATGTTAAATCGGCCTGGTCTGCCGAAAATGGTCGGGTCAGGTGAGTTTCCCAAAAAACTTGGCTAATGCGTTGCGGTGTCATCGTTAGTCACTGAGACCAGACCAGTCCGCTTCACTGCGAAAGCAGCATTGGCAAGGACAAACATAAACGCGAGGTGAACTACATGTTGACAATCTTAAAAATAATACGGCGAGAGTGAAGAGACAGGTCGGACTTTTTCCGGTAAATTGCTACATTAAAATTCGTGGGACACTGATCTCAATTTAAACTCTTGCACAGTTAGTTTTTTGAATTATATCTCCCAACAACAACAGCGGCTCAATCGGCGCAAAAGCACGCCGAGTGAAACGCCGACACATCTTGCTCTCACAGCCGAGGCGGAAAACACAATAAGACAAAATATGAGTGGTGCCGGACCTCGTCTTTCTGCTTCCCGAGAACTTGCACAGTGATAGGATTGTGTTCCAGCTCATCCAGCAACTGAAACAAACAGCGGAACGTTGAACAACAGCAAGAAATGAATCTCTTGCGAACGTGCGCGCGGTGAACCGTGACGTCCTGCTGGGCAGCTGACACAGAGGGTTGTGTATCAAGCTGAGGGTTAAACCCTGAAGGCGAAAATGTACTGAAAATATCTACGCAAGAAATGCTATCGGTAAAAACCTTCTCGATCGATTTTATTTTGAATGTTCTTTGCAAGCAAAACATTCAAAATCGTTGCGTTCCTTGTCTTGCCTGTTTCGAAAGACACATAAACAAACGACACTCCCATAACCGGCTTGCTGTGTATGATTACAGAGGATTTATGGCAAAGAATAAGCAAGCGCATATTTTGTTAGTAATAAACACGAGGCTTCGCGGAGCACAAATCTACTGTATTTCTTTTTCATTCATCCTGCTATAAGAAGAACTTTGGCTCGACCTGAGGGTGTCTCAACTGCAAGAAGCCATTGGTCAACACACTCGATAGTTTTACCTATCTACGGTGATTATGGCAAAGAACATTCGATTGCGTGACAAAACTTTTTAATACACGCACTAATCTTACAACTCTGCCTCGTTCACATAAGCTTACGCTTGCCCAGCTCGCAATTGGCTGCCGAACGGCTTTCCCTATTTTGGATCAGCAATTTTTTTCCAAAAAGTTCTCTTTTCGGCACGATTAATCTTTTAGAATGCTTGTCCAAAAATAAAGATCACAAAACGACTATTCTTCGTTCATACCAGTTAAAAAATCAGCTGGCTGGTCAAAAATATTAAAAAGTGACCTCAAGAAACGTCACGGCTGTTTCAGAATAAACAGCAGGTGAAACGTCATTAAAGATCTAGCAAGGATGGACCAAGGTGACGTCACCTCTTGGGTGACTGGACTGGCGGAAAAAGTTGTTTCATATCCAATCTGACAATTCGCCGACGCCTTGGCCTTTCCACTGACATTCCAATCGGGGGATAGGTGGAATTTGAAGCGGCAGGAAAACTGGGAGAGGAAAATAAGACGTTAGTTGAGGCCCGGGCACGAATTTCACGGTGAAAGCGATTCGGACTTGTATCAACAAGAAGATCTGTATCGCCGGTTCGCGGCCATACATCAAAATCTGCGCTAAATTAAACCGCTTGAAAACAGATGTGGGATGCGACGTTTGGAGAACAAAAAACGGAAAGAGTCGGAGCTCACGGGAGCAAAAATACCGCTGAGCTGGGGCAAGGCCTTACGTCGGAAAATTTCCTTGGCAGACCCATTAGTTTGGCGATAGTGATGCGAAACTTGAGCTTCCTTCCTCGCAGCTCCTTCGGGTCCTCCACGAAGTCTTCGGTCAGCACGACTCCGTCGTCCGAGCAGGGTTGAGCCTCGACCAGCATCATCCCGACCTCGTTGCCACGGTAATCGCGTATCGGGACAGTGTCGCTCATGTCCATCTTGAAAGGTGGAATATTTTTAGGTGACGTTTGAAACACGCTTTATACAGCGATTACAACGAGCACCTGACGAGAATAACACGTGCAGGCATTGTGATGTCACAATGATAATGGTTACAGTAGCAATTGGTAGATATATGGCATCCCACGTCAGAAATAAAATTATGCTACATGGAGTGCTCTCTATCAACAGGATGTCGTGAAATTTCTGCGAAACTGAGCAATGATATTACGGCGAACCACGTTCGGGTCGCGACCCAGAGGTTGAGAAGCACTGCCCCAAGTTTTACACCAACGCTGGGGTTTGCATTTTCCTTCGGAAAAATACCAGCGGGATGAGTTGTGTTGTGTTTGCTGCTGGCACTTCGGCACGTGCTTGGCATTTACGGGACCACAGCGTGTGTTGAGAAGGCGTTGAGGGAGACTGCAATGCGACCCTGTATCTGATTGCCTGCTTCAAGGAATTCTGGGGCTGGAATTTTTTCGGGAGCCGAACCGCTGCGGCGAACTCACTTTTCGGAAAATAAACCTGTGCTTTCTGAAAACAGGCGCACATCAGAAACGTTCTTGCCGCCAGAATGTTTGTTAAATGCTGCAAGGCAGTGAAGCAAATTCAGTTTCTTGCACTTCTTTTTGGGTGCATACCGCGCCTTTCCGTCGAACCACATAAAACGCAACAATAAAACAACAAGAGATGACACGGCAGATGAAACGCGATTTCCGATTAAACAAACAAACAAGACAGGAACGCCCACGCAGGCGTGGGCGAAAACTAACCAGGTAAGCCAAGCTCTGCAGGAAGACGTACGAAGAACCGACGATGATTTCAGAATTATCTGATGGACAGAACGGGTACACTCCCTGCGGACACAGATGAACTTCATCAAGATTTGATGGAACTGAGGCCACCGTGACGGGACATGACGTAACGTACGGGCTAAATTGCCGTACTTTTTAACCTTAATGTCGCTCGCAAAGCTATGCGCCTCGAAACGACGCCTGATAAACTAAGATTATATCTAAACGCACATAACAATGTCAACAACAGTTTCACCGATCTTGAAAAACGTTGAAACAGCCAGAAAATATACAGGAAGTGGGTTTTGAGCGCATACAAATTTTTGAACAAATAGAAGAGGGCTGATCTAGTCAGCTGCAAAACGCTCGTTTTTACGGTCATTATTTGTTCGCTGCTTTCCGGCCGGCGAAATTCTTTCACTCAGCGTATTTCCTTCTTTGGTCGATCAAATTATTTGTTTCACGTCACAGTTCTCCCTTTTTTCTTTGTGACGATGCATTTAGAGCGTTGGGAACCGTTCGACTCTCGGCCGGGTTGTACCAAGACCTTATAAATTGATACTGTAGCCTTCTTACCTGGCGCAAGGTGTGCGGAAGAGCTGCAGGGATCACATCCGGGACACAAACCAAACCGAGTCAAATGAAACCAGACATTATACCAACTCAGTCTTGGCGCTATAATTATGAAGCGTCACCAACAAACACCAAAAAAACACTAGTTGAGTTTATTGTTGATGCGAACGTGCTACGAGAAAGAAGGCCATAGTTCATTTTTGTGTTCCTGGAGCTATTTGGCAAAGAGCCGACAACTGACATTGTTTTTGTTGGTCCTGTGACCCTGTATGTGCTACCAAGTGCGTTAAGTGCTTCCACGTGCGTTGCGTGCTTTATGTGCATTTCTTGAGCAAGGGCGATCCGAGCAAATGCAAGCGCCAGTCGTTTAGTTTCAATCTGTTAATTGTTGATTTGAATGCACACCAGACAGGTCACAAGGCCAAAAGTTACAAAAGTGAAACATAAACGACGCGTTAGGTAGTTGCTGAGGCATTCCATTTTTTGCCAACGTTTGTCACAAAAGACCTTGTTCTGATTCCAGTCTTCGTCCTCATCGATGTACTTCTGATAGATTTCTTGCATGGCATACTTTCTGTCGATGAAGTCGTCCTTTCCCCACATGTACTCATTGCCAGTGACCAAGTTCTTCGCTTTGATTGACACCTTTGTAAACAAAGAAGCTAATCTTTGCAGAAGAAGCCAACAGGAAATCTAAACGAAAATAACTTTTCCTCAACTGTTGATTTCCGTTTCAAGATGATAAAATTTAGTATCCCTTGACATGGCATGTTTATCCACGAACATCCTTACGTACCAGTTTCACAAATAGCAAAACAAAGATAAGTGGAATGTGAAGACCTTCATAATCGCACTAACTGCACCGTAAATGATGTCTGCGAAGGACTAGATAAACGCATGAAAGCAACGTACTTATCGTTTCGAGGTAAATACTTTAAACAGACTTTCAGTACATCTATAGGCAGACCTGTGTTTGTGAACCTGGCGATGGAAGGTATTGAAGAGAATTTCAACAACCTCCATTATTTTGGAAGCGTTGTGGGGATAACACGTTTGCGATTACTAAACAAGATAGACTACTTGGATTTCCTTTTTGGTTAATATAAACTCGAGTTAATCATCAATTCGATTCACGCAAGAAGTTGAGATCGATGGTGCGTCGAATTTCCTAGATGTCAAAGTAACTCGTGAATACACCGGAAAATCAGACTACATTGTTTATGAAAATAAACAATTCACACTTACAGGTAACTAAGTTTTTCATTCCGATCACCTGATGCAACGCAAACGAGCAGCGGCGAGGACTCTGCTCGCTCGAGCGGAAAGGTTATTGTCTGCTGAAGACAGCCAAGAAAAGAAAGGAATACAACACATCGAATCAGCACTTGGCAACCTCAGCTACCCGGCAACTTTTCAAGCGGTTCTCTCACCGCAAAAGGGCAACTGCAGTCCTTTCATGCTATTTCGGATTAACAGCAAAGTTTCAAAGGTACCTCAGAAAACATTCTTTCGTAAAACCAACCAGGACAATCGGTGGAATGTTAAAAAACGCCAAAGACCCCGTTAGCCATTGTGTTCGCCCGGGAGCTTTGCAACCAAAAGTACAACGAAGAGATATTTCAGTAAACGCAAAAAAGAACACATAAGTTATGTTACGAATTGCCACCCAGAAAAAAATGCATTAACAAAACATGCACTTCAAGTTCGGCACACAGTGAACAGGTCCAAGAAAGAAATTTTAGTGTTTGAGGCCAACATTCGACAAAGATGTTTCACTGAATCGTTCTTCATTAACATTCCACTTTATGTGTTTGATGAAAAATTCTCAGACTTATCACCGAATGTCTATAAAGCGGCGTTTGATTGCAAGTGGCTTTATGAATTAGTCGATGTTTTTCACTGCGTTGTGGTTTGGGTGGTCTATTAAATTTGCCGTGTCTGATCTGTTGGAACTTTATCACGTAGCGCGTGCCTTGATTGGCGTCTTTTTATCGTGTTTCATCGCATTTCTCGACGGGCGTTTCTTAGATTTTATCGTTTTTTTTTAATCTCTAAGCTTTACTGCACAACGCACATTCTATCTGTCTGTACTTTTAGAAACTTTGTCTGTTCCCTGATTATTTGCCCTGATGAGGTCGCTGCCACGCGAGTTGAAACGTCGGCGTTGTTTTAAAAATAAACAATTGATAAAAAAGATATTTTTATTTAAAAACGGTCAATGCTCTGCCACTGTGCTCGTGTAAAATGCAGTTAACGAGCACGTACAACTGAGGCCACCATTTCAAATCTTTTTGAATTTCATTTGAAAATCCAACAACTGGATGCATATCTAAAGCAGACGGTTAGAAGCAGGCCGTAACCTGGTGCTTAATCCATCGTTCAAAAAGGGCTAATACGCTTCACGCATTCTATTTAGCAAGCGAAGCGAGCTCACCTCTGTCTTTCCTTCTTTCAGGCCGCGAGCCTGTGGACTTATCAAGGCGATCTCGTACGACATCTTCTGATCAAGCTCTTCTGACATGGCGTTCGCCTCGTTGACCATGGGCATGATCTGGATCAGGTCCTCCTGCAGCAGCATGTCCTCTGAGAACAAAAAGATTGGCAAGAATTTCACGACCGCTGTCTGAAACAAGGGGAACTCCCTGACATGATATTTCCACTTCCCTAAATCATTGGGTTGTCGGCAGATTCTTACGCTGCTTCAGTAAACCTTGAAAAGCTGTCGGTATAGTGGATGCGCCGCGTTTAATCTATGAAAAATACCTGTTCCACCGTTACAGCGAATTTCGCTGCTAAGTTCTTTACATAAGCTTGTGGAAGCCAGCTCATAGGGTCCTGAACAGGGGCAGGAGTACGAACCGCCCCCCCTCCCCCACCTGGCAATCTAAATGTAAAACCCGGGCCACCACTTCGCTTATATTTCCGTATTTAATGCTATTTTGGTTTTCAGTAGGATGTCGTTTTCTTGCGTTTGATGGAAGTTTTTCGAAGTATTTTTCGCTAATTTCGTGTTTTAGTGTAGACATCAACATCCGGATTCACTATCATTTCTCAACTTTATTATGAGTGTTGGGTAATGGCCCCTTACAGTGGCCAGTGGGCTCCCTTCAGCTACGTTTCGCCCCCCTGTCTCAAACCACCAGTATCACCACCGGCTCCGAACGAATCTTACGAAGAGGAAGCAGGAGTACAATTCACGTCACACCGAAGGGTTCGGACGAAATGCCGATTACGATCGAAAATCACCGCTGTTCTTGAACACGAACCAGCAGCTGTCTGTTTGAACTTGGATGCGTGCGATGACGACGCAGTAGCGCTGACGTGAGGCAAAAATTCAAATAATTCGTTTCTTTCACTGTACACGACAGAGTTCAAGACAAGAACGAACCTTCGCGACTCACAAAAGGGTTCCGATGTTTTTCGAACATCAACAACAGGATTGCAAAAAATTACGCATTTCGCAACTGTTGCCACAAAATTGAAGAAAAAACTTGATCGAAAAGCCCTGCCTCGCGAGTGGCTATCAACCCACAACAGCTGTACGCCTCAAAAAAGAAAGTTTGAATAGAAGAGAGAACGCTGAATAGCCATATTCCGATTGCAAAATTATCACACCTTTTGATTTTCCCGTTTTGTCCATATCGAAGCCCTTATTTTTCGCAATTTCTTCCTGCGCCGCGTCGAACGACACCTTCGGAACCGCAGCGCCCTCTTTCTCCTGGCGCGCAGCATCTTGCGGGTGGTGGAAGACGTAGAGATGGCTGGAGCCAAACATCACCCTGAAATGCAGAAAAATCTGCTACAGCAAAAGGTAAGGCGCACATCAGCAACGATATCTTTTGAAGGTCATCAAAATCTCACACAGTAAGATCTGCATATTCGAGACAATTCGCTTCCGTAACAGGTATTGCGGGAAAGTGCATTAATCAGCCACTATAATGGTTTGGACTTTGTTCACTCATAGCTTGCCGTCCGCTAGAGCTAGAGAGCTGTTACTCCTCTGAAAACGGAAACTCTCCTAGCGTAGATTTTAAAAATTCCGGGTATATGTGGATTTGAACTTCTTTGGGGGTGATGTCATGAGTGGGTGAGGGTCAAGGGAGTTTTGGATGACGTAATCAGGGGTAAGAAAAAAATAAAAGAGGCCATTTCTTTGTTCTCTCTTATAATTCAGTCCAAGCTATGTGAAAGTTCAAATTTCGTGGCATGCAAACTGCACCCGTCCCGGTCAGCTTTTGCCTGCGCAGTTTTAAACAAAACCATGCGCAACACCAGCACTATGTTGACATGACGCACTAACCTGTCATTGTGACGCATTTCAGTCTTCTCGTCAATTGCTTTGCCATTAACCAGTAACTTGGTGTTGGTCCCGAGGGGAGTGAGAAAGATTTTGCTGTTTGAATCATTGTCAATCACAGCGTGCTCAGGTTGAATGCTGCGCAAAAGGCGTAAAGCTTGTTCTGCAAAATCTGTTTACATGCAAGTGTTTCTCCTGGCTCCAAAGCATCGCGCTGCTCGGTTTATCACCGTAGATGTAACTGATAAACAGGCGCCAGACGCTCGCCGCCACGCAGGNCAGCCGCTNTCTCAGGCGAAGACGTAGAAAAAAATTCCGTCACGTTTGTTGCAGGAATTTCTCGCCTGTTCAGTTGCCCGGAAGTTACACATTATATTTATATTTTCAGAAAGGCCGCAGATTTTTAGAAAACGTTCAGTGTAACTTTTCATTCAGCGTTTTAACTCTGGCAATTGATATCCACAGTCGCGACAAAAATGCTTTCTCTCTCTTAGCTGTTTAAAAAACAGCATTTAGAGTGCAGCTTGGTTAGGGTTGGCAGCAAGAGTCCAGCGGGGTTTCGAACCCAGACACGTGCTTCTTTCAAATTACTGCACGCCTTCTGATTGGTCAATGCAAAGCTGAACCTGCAAGCTTCAGCAAGAAAGCAAATCGTTCCAGCAGCTCTGCCACAGGGCTCTTACGAACAGAAACATTATCGACTACGCCAAAACTGAATAAACAACATTTAACCGAGTGACAAGCAACAAAAATACGTGGGGTTGCAACAGTGAAGTGCTCGAAGATATCACTCAATTCACAACCGTTACATGGTTACCTCAAACCCTTGAGAATAACAGTCGCCGGTTCCTTGTTTCCAATGGTTGAATTCCCAGGTGGGGTGAAGTGGACGATCATCCCGGTCAACATGGGGTCTTCGTTAAGATTCCACAGATGAGGCGTGGTTTTTCTGGCTTCCTGTCAAGGATAAGCTCAGAGATGTTTTCAAGTCGGCGATTGAGCGATAATAATTTTCAACAGTAAGACGTTGCATTCGGCAGTGCCGTGGAGCCCGGAGCCCAAGCGAGTTTGGATGTCTGGAGCCCGATACAAAAACTATTAGATGGTGGAGCCAGAGCCGGAGCCTGAAATTCGGGTCCCAGTTCAACAGGCCAAGTTTGTGGGCTAAGCGAGCTGTACAAATAATACAATTGTTTTCAATTTCCAATAAACCAAATCAATCTGGAGCCGGAGCCAAAAACTGCTAGATGCTGGAACCGGAACCGGAGCCAAAAAATTTAGATGCCTGGAACTGGAGCCAGAACCGGAGCCTGCAATTTGCGTTTCGGCTCCACAGTCCGGCTTTCGGTTCACTTCAACCAGCCGGTTATGAACGTTTGCTGGAAAGTCACGGTCGCAGACAGAAGGACTCGCAGCCAAAACGCGCAAAACGAGTCAGTGGTCAAGGAGAAAAGCTTCGGCCGCAAAAGCAACCAGCAGCTGTGATTTCCTGTGGAAGCGCAGAAGTTGACCGAACAGAAGGACTCGAAAACATCCGCCAATTAAAAAATTGTAGGAATGCCGTTGAAAACGCAAGACAACACATGCGGTATGAAAAGTGACGCCGCCCCTGACAACACTTTTATGTTTTGATTTTGGTTCATAATGAGACTGTTTTCAAATGCTGTAGTTGACAACAATTGTCAAACCAGTAGAGCATTGGATCGCTGTTGCTTTATAAAGTTCTCCAGTTAATTAACGGCTAAGTCTTTACATCATTTCTACAAGTATTTTATATGACTGAATCAAGTGTAGAAAGCTGATCTTTTTCGAGTAGACTGCATCTGATGGGAGGGTTGGGAATTGGATTAATTGCCTAGCCTTAACGCTTTCACAATGCAGGTAATAAAAGAACTGCGTACAAGCGCACGAACCTTTTGTGCAAATCCAGTTCAATTTTAGATCAGTTTGACACCACATAACTCAACATTAATCCATGAGGTAACTTAAACCGGGAATCAGGTTCATAACTGCTACAGACACGACGGATTCTTCCGTTTGATACGGATTAGCCCGAGCTTCAGACGGGATGGGCCATAACAAGACTGTGATGGTGCTCCGTGCTCCATGAAAAGCACCAGGGCGCTAATCACGGTTGATTGATTTTCATTCATAGCGCATCGCAGGCGAAACTAATCGCGTGATTTAAACTTTGATCGCTGGTTTTGTTACGACGTTCAGACGACATGTGTTTTATGCGTACGATGTGTCAACAAGAGAACTTTGCAGAACGACGAGCGTGTAAACAGAAAACTTTCCGCGTCGCTGCAAAGTCACCGCAGCAGCCCTTTTGCGAGTGCAATGTATCACTCGCCGCCACCTGAGTTTTTTTCGCTGGGACATTTCGGTCATTTGTCCCATAATTGCATTAAAACTCGCCGTGACAAGATTCACTAGTCTATATTTTCGGGCATTATGACCGAATTGACTCAATTTTTTTCGTTAATTTGAAAACAACCGGTCTGTGATCGAAAAAAAAAAACTAGCACCACCATTCTACAAAATGACAAAACATACACGAGCCTTAAGCGACTCTAAGTGGTAGATCGCTCCACTGACGTGTCACTTTTCCGAACGAAGGTCCACCGACAACAAACCACTATGGCGTCGCGACGAAGAACAGGCTGAACCAGAGGTTCTTGAACTTTTTTAGTCGCACCCCCCTTTAGCGTCAGCCGTTGTCACTCGTGCCTCACCTAATCTCCAAACCATAGACAAAAAGCAGAACAACAATTAATTTGCCATTATCCTGTTTCCCAACAATATGTCGCTGCCATATACTCTCGCCCCCCTTGCGAACCTTNCACGCCACCCAGTTTAAGAATCACTGGGCTNAGCTAAACTTCTTGTNGTTGGGATGCNGCATCAGCTGTAGGCCTCGTATGACAGGCGACTACAGCCCCCACGTTGAAAACGACCCGCNTGATTTCTCACCTGCTTTGCTCTCTCGTCCTGGAGAAGCTGCAACTTCTGCATCTCCTGCTCGTCGAGTCTCTGCTGCCAGGTGCGGTTCATGTTATCCATATCCTCCTGGTTCCGTAGCAACTGAAAAGGTAGCGTTTGTTGGTTGCCATAGTTACCGAAAACCTGAATTTTCTTTCATTCCACTGCTCTACGCGACTACGCGTATCTGTGGCCCCTCTGAGCGAGCACGGGTACGCGCGAACCGAGCCTGGAGCATCTCAATGGAAAACCCTGGTTTTAAACAAAGGCGTTCAAAAAACTCGCGCGAAAAGTGTCGAACACTCTACTACTGCAACAACCTTCTCCGGAGCTCGGTATTTGACGCACAAGATACAGGTAATTCTAACATCTTGTGCGCCAAGTATCTGCTGTTGCGCTCACCTCTGCTTCCTGCTGCTTTCTCATGGCTTCCACTTCTTCGGAGGAAATGCCTTGGACAACAACGGCACCGGCACTTTGGTTCTTCAGCAGCTCTACGCAAGAAACAAACGCAACGACTGATGGAATCGCCCGGAAATAACGGTCGACAAGGCAAAAGATCTGCATGAAGTCCGACAGGAGTGTCGGCGGGAACTGTGGGACCAAAATTCAGCTGTGCTACTTGTTGTTTCAAACCGACTAGCACGATAGTACTTTATTTGATTGAACATTTCTGTTAAGACATTTTTTGGATTCGAGTTCGTGGCAACTGTGCGACGTTGCTTGCACATGACAAGGTATCGACAGTCGGATCAACACGTTCGTTGGCGGCAATGCACGATGCAGATCAGACCCGGAGCCAGGCTTTCAAGGTTTGGGGGAGTAAAATACATTTTTAGGGGGAAAATATTTTGTGTTTATTACATGTTTGAAAAAAATTTTCTGGGCGGAACGAAATTTGGGGGGAGCAGAAAGTTTTGGGAGGGAACTGTCCCCGAATGACCTCCGTGGCTACGGGCGTGACGCAGATGCAAGCATTTTGGTGTCGGGTACTTTTTAGCGCCGCCGCTTTGTCGACGACTATTTGGCGCTGAGCCGTCTTGGGGCTGAGCGGTTTTGGCGCCAGTGCAGAGACTGACAAGCGTGTGTAATGAAAATGGTAAAAACACGGATAAAACTTTAATTCAATACCGTAATTGTGAGCTAGACCTCGCAAACACTCAAGTGGTGCCCCTGAGTCAAAATGTTTTGCGATGTTTAGAATTTACATTCGGTTTTCAATTCGCATTTTCAAAAGAGAAGCAATGGGTCACTTGAATTGAATTGAATTTATTGACAAACAGCCAATGAAGGCAGGCCAAGGCCTGAAGAAATCATTGGCAATGCGAAGATTAACACAAAAGAAAAAT
>JGI24158J21664_10003110_pt1 | contig 20602 bp, 16 predicted proteins | sample Ectturendosymbi3_FD_21664 | JGI IMG/M metagenome (IMG submission 21664) | reverse complement strand
TTGCCTGACAAAATTGTACATCTTACAAAAAAATCAAGCAACATATTGCAACCGGAAACGACAATTTCTTTCAAAAAGAAACACGTTTAATTTGGATAGTAGAATGAATTTTAAATGCAAATCATGTACTTTGTTGTGTTCGAAAAAAAATGCAATTCCATCGAAACATTAATATATCCCGCCTTTTCCGGTTAAAGTACACAAAATGTCCCTTTCTATACTCATCAAAGCTAGACCATGCTCTGACTTCTTAGTCATTGAGACTCGGGAGGTACTGTATGAAAGGACCAGTTTCACTTTGCTGAAAGATTGCTCGCAGCTTGCAATACATACTGCCGTATTTAGCGTTTTTTGCAAAGCAATTCGAAGAATGTCAGGAGGACTTCAGGACGCGATAATTTTAAGTTGCACGGTTTGAAACTAGCATTTCGCAGTCTGGAATATTCTCGTACGATTGCTTGCTATCTACATAGGAACTGTAAACAGCTCCTACATTGTCAAACGTAGATTTTAGTTTTTCACAGACAGGACCGTAAAAAGGCCTTGGACATCGAACAGAAAGACAAATTTGGATAGAAATAGCTATAACAAATCACTTCTTTAATGAGTTAAAAATTTTTGCTCAACTGGTATGGTAACAGTACTAACTTCTAATTTTTCGAGGACTAACTAATGTTCTCTTCCTCAGTCTCTGGACTGGGGCATTGTGCTCAGCCTTTAGTCGGACACTAGTGGCCATCGAAGAAGTTTCGTAAACAGTAGGAGTGGACCGCAGTCCGCAGCAGTTAAGTGAATCGTAAATCTATATATGACCTCAACACCAGTTATTTTCATCATGGTCAGATTATCACAGCTGCGGACTTAAATTCGTCTCAACCAGATGCTGACTTATATCTTCTTGCCTGAAATACAGCAGTACGGAGTGACTTGGCCTTATACCCTGAGAAGGACGATGCCTTGTAGGTGTGGCAAGCGAGCGTTCTTGTTCTGCCACAATGCGTCGCAATATCTGACCGTCGTGTTGTGTCACAATACCGTAGTTTTGTCATAATGCTTGGTGGAGCTGACGCAACACACCCGACTTACGGTAATACGTTCGATATGGGTGCGCTGTGTAGCTTCGCAGTTTATGGTTGTATGGGGCCCAAAATAGAGGTTCAAGAAACTGTAAATAAAGATTTTTATTGTGCCAAGCAATTTTTGCGCCCCCCTGAAAGTTGCGCCCATGGCACTTGCCATGCCTGCCATACCCTAGATACGCCACTGGGAGTGAAAGGTTTGCAAGGGGGCGCGTGTATGACAGCGACATGCTGTTGAACACCAGGATTATGGCAAATGAATTGTTGTTCTGTTTTTTTGTGTTTGATTTTGAGGTTAAGTGAGGCGCGATTATCAATAACTAACGCCGAAGGGGGGCGCCTGTAAAAGTTTAAGACCTCTGGGCTAAACACAATGCCCCAGTCCATAGACTAAAGAAGATAACCATAATTATTCCTTGAAACATCAGCAGTTAGTATCGTTACCGTACCAGTTGAGTAACAATGTTAACTCATGAAAAGTGTTCCCTCTAAAAAAAATTCTACATTGAGCAAATGTTTATTTTGTTGCGCACTAAGCACATGCAGCGCAACCATGGAGACACACAAACAGTGAAGCGTTCAAAGCGTTATAGGGGCTATGCGATATAAATACAGTCAGTGTTTTTAAGCCGTTTTTGGGTGTCAAAATGACACCTTACATTCTGAAAGCCTAGATACGGTTTTGCCGTGTATTGAAGTAAAACGATTTGAGATAAGCACATTTTCCTGCACGTGGCTAATGCAACAGATGGCTGCAATGTTATAGGCCGACACAATTTTCTGGAGCAGAAGTTGGAAGCGAAAATTGTAAGTTTAGTGTCTGTGCAGTGTCATGCACACGGCTTCGTTTTGGCCTCTTACTATACTGCCGCAGATTTGTACAGCTTGGTGTACGAAACTGCGAAAGCACTTTTAATGCAATTATGAAGGTGTTTTGCTGTTTCACCGTTGCGACCGGCTTGCCTGGCGATGCATCAGACTACATTGAAGACAAAAGGTCGGCAGTTGCAGCGCGCATGCAAAACAAGGTGATTGTCGAATGAGGCAACAGTGAGAGCTAGGAGTGAGATTTTGGCTATTTAGGCCGCACTGAAGCTGTTGTCAGAAAATAAAAATGGTGCAATGTGCGTTGTTTTGCTGCGACTTAAAAAAAACACAGAATTTCAACATGGTGCTTTCCTTTTGTCAACATTGGCACACCTGACAGAACTGAGGAACGTTTTTTAGGCGGTATGTTTTGACTTAGCACAGGTGAAACCTTCCGTAGAACTTTGCATTAATAAGCTCTCTGATGCCGCTGCTAAATCCGAGCTTGAAGCTAACTGCGAAAAGTTTGATAGGGATTTAGGGGAGCTTGGAACGTTGGATGGTTTGGCTGACTCGTGTGTATCAAGTGGCATGGCGTTTTGGAAGGGTGCCGAAAATATTAGCAAATTGATCATTCCCATACACAAAAAGGAGACAGGAGTGAATGAACCAACTACCGCGGCATCTCTTTGCTAAGCCTCCCAGGAAGTGTATGCCAAGATGCCACGAAAACAATTGAACCAAAGTTGGACGATACCCATCGCGGTTTTTGTCGCGGCCGTAGCACTACAAAACAAATTTCCACTCTCCAGCAAATTTTCGATAAATCCTGGGAGCATGCCAAAGACTTTAAACACATGTTTTGTCGACCTCGGGAAAGTAGATGGCCGGGTTCCTCGTAAAAAGCTTTGGGGGATGTTGTGGCAGTACGGTGTTGACGGCCGCCTCTTGCTGGCTGCCAAATAACTATACTCCTGTTCAGAAGATTGTGTCCCTGTCGACGGAGTTAACTCAAAACCGTTCAGCGTTGGTGTTGGATTCCGACAATGGTGTGTGCTGTCACCACTCCTCTTCATAGTCTATACCAGGGTTCTCCACACTACGGCCCGCGGGCCAAATCCGACCTACGAAGCCTTTTCACCCGGCCGCAAAACGCACTTTGCCAATAATGAAAGAAATGTATTTACGAAAAATGTGTTGCTTTGGTAGAGTGTTACATATCCCGNAAAGTCCTATGACGCAAGATGTCTGGCCCACGAACTGTTGTGCAACAGCTTATGTGGTCTCTCCCAAAAAATTGAGGAGNCCTGGTCTATATGAATNGGATACAGTCAAAGACGACAGTCACAGACGCCTCCACAAGGGTGTTACTATTGGGAACTGCAGGATGAACAGTTTGCTTTTTCCGGAAGAATTGGTACGGCATGCGTGGATCTTCGCAACAGGGTCTTTAGCTTGCATTTGATCGGTTTTCTGATGCGTGCGACCAAAACGGAACAAAAATCAGCTCCAAAAAGATTGAGGTAACATGTCTCTTAAGACACCCAAGGCAGTGTTTTCTGCAAGTGAGCGGAAATACACTGCAGCAGGCAGAGACGTTCAAGTACCGTTGGGTGGTATTTACGAGTGACGAAAGCCGGAACAAAGGGATTGATACACGGATTGGTAAAGCAAACGCAGTTCTGCGTGAGCTTTATTGCTCCGTGGTGACGAAACGGGTGCTTTCAAAGTGCGCAAAGCTTATAGTTTTCAAAACGGTCTTTGTTGTTCCGATCCTCACCTGTATTCATGAATATTAGGTGACGACTGAAAAAATACTGTCAAAAGAACAAACAGCATATTTGCGAAGAGCTCTCGGTGAGACACTTCGTGACAAAGACCACAGGTCTGAAATCCGTAACTCCCAGGATGTCAAGCCACTTCTCCGAATCGAGAGATCCCAGCTATCTTAGATCGGCTGTGTGTCCAAAATGTCCCAGGAAAGATTGGTGAAGTACGTCCTTCGGGCTACGGTCTACACCCACTGGAAAGCGGCCCAAAATTTTTCCAAGGACCAGGTGGCGTGACTACATCTCCGACCTTGCTTGGTACGTCTTGGTGTGGAGCAAGCAGAACTATCTGAGATTGCTGTTAATCGTGAGGTATTTCGAGTTCTAGGGCTGCTGCCCCCGCGATTCTCCCCAATGAAACAGCCGGCACGAAAACGAGCAAATGAATGAGTGTTTAGACCTATACATTGAACCGTTCTATTTATGAAATTGTCTTTAGTTTGTTTGTCAAAAGTGAATGTCGTATTCAAATAATCAAGCATATTTGGACGGAAACTTGCGTTTTTGTGAAAATGAGTTAAAAGTATCAGACATAGCAGGGAAAATGATGTTGACACCCTAAAGCTCCACCACGTCACCCTTTTAAAAAACTTAAAAAAACACCGATATACAGTATCAAATTTGAAATAAGTGCGCGAGAATGAGATTTCGCTACGCAAGTTATCTGGTGGTACTGCGCATTTGCGCACCTTGGAGGGAACACTGCTCATGAACGAAGAGATGAGCTAGCTTTTTCTGTCAAGTGGTTTGGATGTTGCACGTTCAAACGTGGTGTTGCTCTTGTACACACAATTTATTGTACCCTCCTAATTAAATGTGGTTCAGTTCAAAAAAATTATCGTTCGTAGTTGCAATATGTGATGTTATTTTTTTGCAAGATTTGAAATTCGGTCAGCCAACACAACACACAATTATGTATCGTTTTTATTTGAATGTTTTTATAATCTTTATCACAAAAATAAATGAGTATGAAAGTATGTTATGATCATTATGGGCAATTCACAATTTTATTTGCTGAAACGTTTAAAGCAAAAATAAACATACATTTTCTGTTTCAAAATATTCACCTACTTCATAGTTTATCTTTCGAAAAAACTGTGCCTATATCTAATGTTTCAATTATTAAAAAGGGCGCATATTTAAACTTTGCCATGGGCGCCATTTTGGATAGATACGCCACTGTCTGAGGGTACGCTGAAAGGTCGAAAATGTTGCTTCGTAAAGCAGTTGATGCATCAATGGTAACCGTTGCATGGATTAGGCTGAACAAATTTGGAAATGCGTCCTTGTAAATTTTGAACCAGTGAAGAAGTTTTTCCATAACTGTTGCGCTGTTGAACATTTTCTTCAGTGTGGGACTGCCTAGCAGTGGTGGGTTTAGGGTTGGGGGGCCCGAGGCAAGACTAAAAAGGGGCCCGTTGATGACGTCATCATACTCAGCCAACCGTGATGATCGAGCCTAAGATACAGCCACCCATGGATTCGTTCCTGAGACTACGGCATGACTGACATATCAGAAGGAGAAAATGCAAAAGGGTGTTCATGATACAAAACTTTAAAAACACTGAAAGTTGGGAAGGCAAGGCTGGCAACACATAAAATTTGGCGATAGCAAGTTGGCATCGGCCCCACTTCTTCATTTTCGCGCCCCATTTCCCTGCATTCACCATGAAGAAACTACAAAGTTTCACACTTTCCACATTGAAAAAATGCTTAGTAGTTGACATTCTGAACTGGTTCAGTCGTGTCTTTATGGGAATCCTTGAAACCATAAACAACAACCAAGATTAAAAACACAAAATTTGTTTTAAATTTCATTCTTTTAACTACAGTAAACCTCGGTTAATCCGTATTAGGTTAATCCGGATCTTCGCCATAACCGGATAAAACTGCTGGTACGAATGATTTCTAACGTTTTTCTTTATAAAAACGTTCGGTTTAAACGGATTTTTTAATCGGGATCTTCGTCAATACCGGATAAAATCTGCTGTTTCCACATCTCGTAATCCGGATTTTTGTCTCTAGGAAAGATTTGACAGCTTTCAGACGCAACACAAGCGTGCTCGCGATCACCAACGAGCGTATAGAATTATCATAACAACCGCTGCAACTGCGCGAAACATTTCATTAATCGTAGAGACGATTGTTACGTCACACACGTGCAGGCCTTATTATGTTGAACTTAACTTGAACATAGCGCTCAAGTCACTCCGCTGCACCACGGTTTCAGTCTATTGATCAATATGAGTGTGCTTGGGTAGAACATTATCCGTGGGTGTGTTGTACCCGGCAGGATGTCTGGAGGATATTACCTCCCAAATAGAGCGAATGCATCTGGACCAGTCGCAGAAATCTCTGCGTCAATCCAAAACCCAGATTTCTTCGCAGCCAGGTAATGTGAAATTATGAACTTAAGATTGCTCATAACTAACTGGGTATGGCGGTTACTAGTCTGATGGTCTCAGGAATAGTCTTGAAACGATTTTTAAACTTTCGATACAACTTTTAAACATCCATTAATTTCAGGAGCACGCCAGAATGAATTGATCCAGGTTCTTCATTATCAACTCTAAATGCCACTTCGTTGCCTGTCAGAATTTTCACATACACTGTTTGGAGGTTCATTGCACCATATGCATTGCGTAATAGGCGTATAGTCGCAAAAGCAGTGCAAGTAAAGAGGTAAAAAGAATATTTTGATGGAACAATAGTACGCAATGCTTTCGTGCCTTCAGCCCGGCGCTCCCTTTCGTGTTGCGTTGAATCAAAGGTATGTCCCGTAAAACGTATTAACGCCACAAGATTGTTTCATCATCAATCTGATGAGTAAGAAATGCTGCAAAATATAAAATGCTTTTATATTGAAAACAGGGAGCGTTTCCGAAGTTAACAGCATAGTAAAGTTACTTTTGACCTTTATTTTTGAAGTTACTTCTATGTGCTTCTTGATTTATTTTGTATGACTTCTTGCGTTTTTGACTCTACACACAATGCTTTCCAAGTGCCCAAGCGGTGCAGAAAATACCTTACAAAGCTAATAGAAACAGGCATCTTGACCGGCTATATCTAAACTTTGAACTAAACAATTTCGACCTTGACTATATTTTCTGCTTAACAATATTTAATTCAGATTTTCTTACTTTTTCATTGATATTGAGCAATCTTCTTTTGGTCAATTTTTCTTTCGCTTACAGGGTTTGATGATCGGCAATGGACTTTTGGATATTGCTTTGAATCAAGAATCGCTACTGTATTTTTTATATTACCATGGCTTGTTCGGCGCTGATTTGTGGAACCAACTGCAACGTTATTGTTGTGAAAAAAATGGGAAATGCAGCTTTAGTAACTTCTACAATGAAGATTGTTTACTTAAGGTAAGATTGGAGCAGTAGAGCCGTCTTAATGTTGTTGTAATGGTTAGACACTTGAACTTCCAAACTGTGAAAATGATTGTAAATACACGCTTTTCTGGACACGGTGAAGTTAACGTTTATATTTTTGAAATATATGCGGGATTAAAACAGTTGTTGTTGATATTTTTCTTGCAAATCTATCAGTATCACGTTCATGGGCGTCGGACGTTTTTTTTCAGGTGGGGGCCAATAATGGATTTTTCCACAGGTAGCCAAAACATTTTTACAGGAGGCCAAAAGTGATGAGATTTCCTTTTTCCCTCTCGAATTAGTAATTGTATTGTATTGTGTAACGTCTTCACTCGCACACACAAGGCGCTAGACTTTAAACATGCATCGTAGTAACAAGATACACACAAATACATGAAAGAGCGCGGGGATACGTGGCGGTAGTAGAGAGTACACGCTTGGTGGCGCTACTACATTTACTTTGATGAAACACAAGCCAGAGGTGATCGGATAGTGGATTTTTACTAACCAATCCTATCCTGTTTTTGAAAAATGGTATCCGTATCCGATCCGAATCCTATTTTGGTTGAAATCATACTATCCATATCCGAAAACTATCCGAAAGTGTATTGTGATGCACAACACACATTGTTGTGCTGTGTCTATTTTGCCTTGTTAGGCAAAATAACTGCTGGAGTTATTGGTTGAAGTAGTCACATGACAAGTTTGGAACGCATGTCCTTCTTAGTGGAACGTACAGCATCTGTAACAGCTCAGTCCGATGCATGGATGATGGTTGTCATGGTTTCAGTGCTGGCAAACAGCAGCTTCTTGTTTGCATTAAGTGAACTATAGGCTGAGCCCAAAGTCGAAACACTGAACCCCTAACTAAACCTAAAGGCAGTGGCTACAGAACCATTGATGAATCTTTAAATTTGAAACCTTATTCGACCATCTCCTGTAACGCCTGTAACGTGACAGTAACGCACGAGGAGAATGCAGTAGGCTTTGCAGAAACATAGTAAACACAAAAGTATAAATTTAAAACCAAACCTTAACCTTAACCCTATCCGTAGCCCTAACCTAACGCTAACCTAAGCTAACACTAGCTAACGCTAACCTAACCCTAACACTAAGCCAACACTAACCTAACCGCAACCTCACCCTAAGCTAACACTAACCTAACCTTAACCTAGCACTAAGCTAACCTAACACTAACCTCACGATAAACCCCTAAACCTAACCACTAAAGCAAAAGTTTGAAAAGTTTTGAAAAAAAGTAAAGAAAAACTGGTCCCACGAATTGAAACGTGCAAGCAATCACTATTACAAAAACGTAAGGTATCAAGTCGAGAGGCAAATCCTCAACCATTGACATGGTAGATTTGGAACCTACCCTGTAAGCTACCAGGCAGACGCCAGTTGAATGGCAAACTGACAGCTTTATGTCAACCGCGTCATGCGGGGCGGTATGGTCGATTAAGTTTTGAAACAGGAAGATCCATGTGTGGTTCCGTAGCCACGTCCAAACCTAAAACCTGGCCTAAACCTTGACCATTAACCCTGATCCTAAACCCTGAGTACAAACTCTTAAACCCCAACCAATTGCCTCTGCATATTGTAGCCTACTTGTCACATGACCACTTGAACCAGTTATGGTCGAATGAAGGCAAAATAGTCCCAGCACAGGTTTTGCTTCATGAAGCAGAATAGACACTACCTGAATACGTTGTGCCACTTTGGGCCCTGTCACGCTTATAATCAGGAAAGTTGACATATCTTACACGCGTAACCTAAGTACTTTTCCGAGTCAATTGCATCAAAAAGCAAGCTGAATTTTGTCACACAGTCCCGTCGCCACACGGGGGCTTTGGTGGACTTAGCCCTTCCAAAACAAAGCTCTAAGCCCCCCAAAATTGAAATACGAAGCACTATAAAACAGTGATGTTTGTTCAAATTTCAGAATGTCAAGCCCCACTGCACAAATCTAAAGACCCCCTATAGAAGACTTTCTGGTGACGGTTCTGTTGCCACACCAAGCTTTTCATTAGCCATTTCTTCGGTAACAATGGTTAGATTTTAACACCATCCATGAGTTCACATTCATAATTGCATTTGTTAATCCTACCCATTGTTGCACTTCAACCAAACCTAACTACATAGCAATGCTACTTTACAAACCAAAACACCATTCAAAACAATACACTGACTTAAAATATGTCATTTATATTGAAATGAATGACTAAAAATTCAGTCTAACGAGTCAATGTCACAAAACAACAATTTTGAAGATCATGTTTAGGAAAGAAAAAAGCTATCTGGCCTGGAATCATCCAACAACCAGTCAATGCAGGCCCACGTACAATAGTAGGCGTGAAGCCTGCAAGGCCTGGTGAAGACTACAGACCACATTAAAAGAGCTAGAGTGCTCTAGCTAGTCTAGACTACAGATCATAGCAGGCCTACACTAGCTAGCCTTAGTTCAGGTACGCAGCAAACAACGTCCTTAATGTATACTGAAAGAGCCCTATCGGTATCTTGCCACACCAGGAACAGATTCATGCTGACAAATTTGGCGTGTCCAATTAGCAGATTAAAAGGCACTGATGCCAGGTTATTTTCGAAAAAGAAGAAGTAGATTTGAAAAACAAGCCAAAAATAGGTAATGCAACCGAAAAACAAGCCCAACGTGCCTTGGCAGGAAAATTCAAGAAAATAAAAATCAGCAAGAAAATTAAATAAAAAAGCAGGGAGGCAAATCCGAAAAATACAAGCCCAAAATTAACGATTTTTCATAAAAACACGACCAATATACCTTTAGCAGCAAATTGAAACAGCGAAAGTGCCATGAAATTTGAAAAAAGCCATCCGCAAAACAGAAATCTGCAAAAAACAACCCGAAAGAACAAGCAAATTTTAATTAAAACAAGCACAAAAACAAGCCACCCGCAAGTCTTCAAAAAAACTCGCAACTCCACAAAGAACAACCCCAAATTCGCGGGAAAGCCGCAAGGTTGGCAACACTGCTAGGAGTAAGAGATGAGAAGACTGTGAAATTTTTCAGTCCGAGTTCAGTCCTGATCCGATAAAATTGAATCCGATCCAGTCCTGATCCGCAAAATTTTTGAAATTTATCAGTCCGATCCAGCCCTGATCCGGCCATGGAAAATCATGTGTTTTTATTTTGCCTCATGAGGCAAAACCACTGTTGGAGCTATTTTGCCTTCAGCATGATTGGTTGAAGGCAAAATAGTTCCAACAGTGCTTCTGCATCATGAGACAAAATAGACACAGCCTTTGGCATTTCCAAAACTTAACAAAGCAGTGTCTATTTTGCCATCAGAGACAAAAGCACTTTGTAGTCATTTTGCCATTAGGAATAGTCCGATTGGCTGGAGTGGTCAAATGACAAGGACGATACACTTGGATTAACGTAAGGTCTTTGGAACATGACCTAAAACCCTTAACTTAAAGTTACTTAAAGCCAAACCCAAAACGTAAACCCAAAACCTAAACCCGAACCTAAACCCAAAACCTAAACCCAAAATTAAACGAAGACTCAAAACCTAAACCCGAAACCTAATCCCTAAACCTAATCCTTAAATGTTTAAGCCAAAACCAGTGATTTTCAACAATTTTCAAGCAGCAACCCATTTTGAAACTCAATTTAACCTATTGAACCCCTTGTGAAATTTTCCAGTCAGACATATGAAACGCAGTTGTGTTTGTACAATCGAAAATCACAATGACTCAAAAATAGCGCACGATGTCACTATGCCTAACAAAAACTCATTCATTAAATTCATAGTACACACACAACAGCATCAGTGAGGGAGACCCACTCGTCCCGTATACAAGTAACTCCACAGCACGACTCATTCAAAACTAGAATAACTCCCAAGTACAGCTACCGCAGTCTGATACTACTGCAGCTAATTTACGAGAGCAGCACATTTTTAGGTCCAAAAGTTATTCGTGCGTAGCCGAACGCAGCACTACTGCAATGGTTGCAATCACACGTGAAACAATTCTGGATGACAGAGTAAGCTATCATTTTTGCCAGGTAACAGTAGCGCAGCCAGAATGAGACCGAAAAGGCCGTAGCCTTCCCCTTGCCCGAAACAAACATGTTCAGATTTTTGCTGCTGCTTTGTGTCAGTTTTCAGCTGATTCAGAAAACAAATGGAAGCAACAGTCGGACGCAGTCGCAAGACGACGTCATTGACTGGCCCATTCCGAAAAATATTAACTGCGCCACTGCCAGGTAATTCTAATATTTTGGCTACGACCAAACATGATTCCATGTATGAAAGATGAAATCTGAAGATTATGAATACGTTTATCAGAAGCTTCTCGCAACCCTTAGAAAAAATCACAACGACCCCAGCTTGAAAATCACTGCCCTCAACCTTAAACTTTTTGAAAAAGCAGCCTACATGAAAGCATTCTCATCAAAGGTGTGATCTCTACTGTACAAGTTAAGCCGAAGGAAATTGTGAAAGAACCAGCAAACACTCGGACAGCAAGCATAGACACTTTCTTAACTACCTAAATATGTTCATGTTGCTCTATAACTCAACATTTATATGTGGGCAATGGTAGATATAGTTCAAATTGCAAAATAGTCTCAGCAGAGCTTTTGCCATTGATGGAAAAACATGCACTGACATTTAGCAAATCTGTAAAATCTGATCACAACCAAAATTTTTGAGATGTTCAGAATAATCACATCGAAACAACAAAAATTTTCTCAGTCAGATCCAGTCCTGATCCGCCAATTTTCAAAAAAATTGCAGTCCGATCCAGTCCTGATCCGGCCAAAATTGGCTTCAGTCCTCATCCAGTCCGATCCAGTCCTGATCCGTGCTTATCTCCGCTAGGAGGGGGAATGGGATTACACTGCGGTGCAGAGATTACACCATAGACAGACTCGGAGTCATGGCACAGAAGGCTGAAAAGATGCTTCTGGAAATAATAAATGAATGATTATGCAATGTGCAACTTCTTCCAAAAAAGCCTGAATCCTCGAAATATCGATGAAAGCGTTTCGGATATCCGGATCCGTATCCGGTTACCGTTTGAAAGCAGTTTTTGGATATCCGTACCCGGTTGCAAACAGGTCCGTAACCAGGGAGGGGCGCACGGGGGGCGAAGCCCTCCCTAGAAAATTTTTCTCCCCCCTGGAAAAATGTGTTGGGCATAATTTAAAAACATTGGACATAATTCAAAAAACTTGGGCCCCTCTCGGAAAACTCTTCGCCCCTCCTGGTGTCCCCAGCTGGTTACGGGCCTGGTTGCAAACTCACTATCCTGCCGGATATCCAACCGGCAAACCGGATAGTGATCATCTCTGACACAAGTTTTTAAGACACACGCATGAATGACGCCATCATGATTATTATAATGCAGCACTGCGACGACTTCCAAGTACATCGATTTATAAAATGTGTGAGGAAGTGGAAGGCTGCGAAGGACCATTCGGCTGCAGACCTCCCAAGGACAATGTTGTTTATAGTGTAAAGGGAACAGTGCATAATAGTTAGTAAAAGCCTGTTGCTCTGGGTATAAAATGTAATATGTGTAATGCGGTTATACGGTTTATTGAAGTAAAATGTATTGTAGGCAAGGCCAAGCCACCAGCAGAAAATGTTTTAAAGTGGTCAATTAAACATTTACTGTTTTCACACATTCAGAAATATTCGCGAATGCTAGAGAGGGAATGCGTCAAAAGCTATAGACCTCTGCAGCACGGCAAGGGCGTCACGAGATTTAAGCAGGTTGAGAGCCAGTCGCGCAATCATGCTTTGCGCGGAAATGAACTCGCTGTCAATGCATGCGTGGGGAACGGAAATTTTCTTGCTTTGTGTATACAAACTAAGGCATCCCACTACTTCATACACTGGTTTGATACGACCAATTTTTGTGAAACGCAGCAAAAACCAAACGATGTTATATTTAACGGAGATACTGTATGATATGACAGTTTTCACTGTAACGACGCGAAGTAATTAAATCAAACCACTTGGTTTATGTAGGCTACACAAATCAATAAGAACACGAAGTATGTTTCTAGTAGCCGAGTAATACATATTTCTTATACTCTGCCGAAAAAAGCGCCAAACACGTTTTATTTTTTATTTCTGAAGGAATTCTTGACCAGATTTCTATTGCACTATACTTTATCATTTTAGCACCTGAGTTTGAACGTGCTTTTGGTAAAGCAAATTGTCAAGTTTTGATTTGTCTTGTATTATATGGATGAACATCTGAAATGAGTTTAAAATAATTGTTAAACGTAGCAGGTAGATGAGAGTTAGTAACTAAGAAAACAACCTTTTTTGGCAAAAATCATAATAGCAAAATGCCAAATTTCAAAATCGAGGGGGAGGCCTTGCCCCCCCCTTCCGACGCCTATGATCACGTTCAATTATTAACTAGAAATTAGAAAAGAGAAGTCGGTTTATAATTTCATCGGCGACAGACAAAATTTTTTTGGTGTGGGAAAATGAATAATGTGATCGTCAATACAAGAATTAATTAGTTAAGCTCTGCAATTGTAAGCCATCAGCCAAGTGCAGAAGCTAAAGTCATTTTGAAAGCGTTTCATCTGAGTCTGCCAACTGTGCCTAAAGCAGAATATAAAAACCAATTGTTTCGCATGCATGAACCATTGTCATTTTTAAAAAAAAAAGTAAAGACGGTTATGAGTGCAATAACTTTCCTTTGCGCTTATTTTTATTTCTAAACCACTGCAGCAACTGAAAACATGAAAGGAGTGGAAGGCAGTTCAAAGAAAAATCAATACTTCGAAAATGTTGTCATCTCCTAGCCCTATATATTGACAGAGTTTTGAAATGTCTGTTTTGGAAAACACAAGCAGTAATAATTTGAAGATCATTTGTAGAAACGCTAATTCCAGTAAATGCTGCTTAAACATTCTCCGTTTGGCAATTCACTTCTTGAAAGACCGCGGTATAAGAAAACATATCGCTTTATTGAAGCTACGGATTGGGTGACAATTGTTGACCATAAATAGTTTAGGAATAATTTGTAACAAACAAAACCGGTGAAGAAATCAGGTGTTTGCGAGCAGCTTAATTAGCTTGGCTGTAGTTACTTTGACACAAAAACCACTTTGCATCATCGTATATCCTCAATCTGTTCAATAAACATCAACTTTTTGCTTGACTGCTATAATTTTTTTACCATTTTGGCGTTAGCCTATATTTTATATTATTTTATATTATGCAGGTTACCCAGATCAACCGCATACTTAGCAACACTTCCATAAATTTATACAATCTTTACTCCAGTTGTTACTCAGGATCTCAATCTTCCCAAATCAGGTTGAACAATCTGCGGTCCAAAATTCAAAATAAGAATTCCATTTCAAGTCGATTGAAGGTTGGTTGATGTCTTCAATTTAACGAAGACCGCTAAATATTTTGTTTCGTTTTGTCTACTTGTGCAAAAGAATATTTTTTGATGGCACCCATTGTTTGCAAATATAATGTTACACTTTCTAGGCACTTTAAATGAACACGTTTATGGTGTTTATAGTCGAAATTTTATTGGTAATTTCTGATAACTCTGGTTTTGTTCGTTGTAGACTTGAGTGCACGGAAATATATCTGGAAAATCACAAGATCTGGAAAACTGCAAATTAACTATTTGGAAAAATGGTGTTTTTGTTTTCGTGCACTTCTGCAAAACTTGTTGTTTTTTGCTATCCATTTTTTAGATTTTTTTTCGCGCTCAAAACAACTTGGATTGAATTTGTGAAAGAAAATAATTATTTGTTTTTGGTAGAAAACAAACTTATTTTCGACAAATTTTGGTTCAAGCCCACTTGAATGTAGTGATTAAAAATTCTGCTGCTGTACTTCACGATTTTCAGCTCCTTTCGAAACCCAGAAGCCCAAGATAGCTTTCAAAAGACCTAAGGTCATCAACCGTGAACTTTTTGTGTCTCAGTACACAAAATGCATCTTATTTCATTTTTGAGTGACAGAAGTGAAAAGAAGAAGGATTTATGTGGTAGAAGGGAGCAAAAGCTTCATTCACACTGTCCCGTTATGAAACGTGACATCGCAAAACATTGCCTCTCTTGTTCAGACGTAGTAAATGTGACGTCTGCACATGGAGTACAGTCAGTTCAAGGCATTGCCTGCACAAATGTGGCCCTGGAAATGCCTTTGATTTCTGTAGCCCCTGATATGGCAAAAGCATTTGTACAAATGGCGCGACAGGTTTCTGCAACGTCATCATCTGGGTGGGCACCAGTCTTCATGAAATGCTTAAAAGTAAACGATAGGACCTCCCTGCAGTTGACGCGCGCCAGAAAAGGACCACGTTTGGGGTTAGGCACTTAGGCAGAGGGGTCCGATCGAAACATTCTCGATATTCTCTTCCATTAGTTATCCAAATTAGAGGCCCCACGTTGCGCCCGCTACGCATCTGGGGAGGCGAATGAGGACAGTGCACAGGGCTTCTACTCTGGAACACTTGAAAATCACGCGTAAAATAAACGGCAATCGTGCGATAAGCTAGTGATTGGAAACTGGAGCATCACTTTACTGATATGAAAGTAAAGACATGTCCTATCATGAAATGTTGGAAGAAGCCAAACGATAATCTTTAATATTCTCTGGATGTTGTTGGCGTCTCTTCGACAGAGCGTCGTGGCTCTAACACTGATGAGCTGGACGATGGGAGGAAACTCTTTTGCTCTGCCGTTGAGCAAGCAAAGTTTGCCCAGGCTGGGTAGGATACTTGTAAAACCTCAGCTGGAAAACTGTGTTGATAAATGGATCCCAGTAGGAGGAAGAGTGTGCGTGTTGATGATGAAGTTGTTACACCGCTCCCTACATACAGCCCAAACTAAACACCACAGTAAGCGGAATTCGTGGAGGAAATTGGTAATGCACTGCCAAACGGCAAAGATAAGGATTCCAAGATTCTTGTGAGATATTTCAATGCACATGTTGGGAAAGATAAGTCAAACAAGGAAAACTCCTCTTTAATTGTCTGGATTAAGTTCAAACAGTCGAATTGCTATGAAATTCATCAACTACGAACTACTTCTGGAAGTGGTCGCTTGATTAATTTGTGATACCTTACCCCATGTATGATAAATGGTTGCGAAAAATTCCAGTTTCCTACCGGAGATTACATTTTATGATAAATCCTCAGATTTTGTTCAAAAACTGCGGTGTCAACTGTTTTCGTTTGCTAAAATTCGTTCATCATTTGACCTAGACCATTTTTGTTGTTCAGGTTCATAATCTGCGGAAAAAATCTGAAGTTTTGAAAGCAAGAAAGCTTGGCCTAGTGCCCCCGTGCTCCAATGTATTATTGATGACTAAGTATCTCAACAAAAGAGAAGTCCAGGATGCCATTCACGTGAAAAATACAACGTGGGAGGTTTGCAGGTATTCAAGACTTGGCCAAACTCTTATAACCGAGTCAAAACGTTCATTGCAAGTCGATGTCTTTTGCAGTGAGAAGGTGTTGACACAATACGACCAGCAACACCGGGAAATGTCTTCCACTTTGAAATCAATCCTTGATCTGACGGTCAGTTTATAAAATATATTGTATTTTGCCAGACCTTTCCGAACTTTTACCAGTGCATTTTAGATATTCTTCTCCGGGTCCTTCACATACTTGAAAACTTCAAATGGCTCAAAACATTTAAAAGTGAAATAAAAAAATGCAACTTTGTGTTGCTTTAAAATATGCCAAGTGAATTTAAGGTGGGTGACGTAAGCTTTTACTAGCTTATGCTTTTTCATGTTTGAGGAAGATTTACCGTTAAAGATTGATTTTCGGAAAATACCTACATTTGTTTCCTTTGACCTTGAGATGAGACTGTTTCGTTTTGTTTGATTATTATCCTTGGTTTCAATTTTTTCTTACGCCATTTCAATAGGATGATCGGCTATGTAGTTAGAATGTCCGAATGATCCGGGCAGATTCTGTGGAAACCAAACTATTTTAGAATATTTGAGTTGGGAATTTTTCTGCTCATATTGTGCTTTTGCTTTCATCAACAGAAGTACAGAAAAATTCGCGAACAGTAGTGGACAACGCAATCTTAATTACTTCGAGTTGTACGCTGAATTAAACGATTGTATCCAAAGCGAAATGGAAATAAGTTTAAAGTAAAAGCGCAATTGCTTCAGATGTCAGATGGTTCTTTTTCGCTTGAACACCTGGCTGGGTTGTTATTTGAGTGAACTGACCAGTTAAATTCGTACACGGATAAATAACTGGTCTTTACAGAAATGTGTGTTGATTTTTTTAAACTATTACGGAAAGAATAGTTAGAGAACAGCGATGTCAGTATCCGGCACCAGTTGTCAGGCCACCGGCCTGAAGGAAGTATCGGGCGGGTTTGCGCGAGGTCGCACTGGTGCCTGGTTACGTGAGGAAAGCCGAACTAGTCTTAACTGGCGAAATAGCTGCAGAATTCTCATCCCCGACTCAGCGAACAACCGCAACTCTGACTAAGCCTGAACCGCTGTACTGCTGTCCACACCTCGTGGAACACTGGCGATTTAATCAGACAAACACGTATAGCACGCAGATTACGAGCCATGCAGAGAACCCAGCCAACCATGGGCATCGGAAGGGGGGAAGGGGGTGCCACCCCCCTGGAATTTGAAAATTTCAGCAAAAAAGTTTGTTTTCTTAGTTTCGAGTGAGAAACATCAAATTTCACAACTTTTGGCCCCTCCAGAAAGTTTTTATTAAAAATCCACTACCCCCTGGACAAAACCCTTCCGGCACCCATGTTGCCAACAAGCACTAAATTTCGTTTCTAAGTAACTAGGGTTCGCAAGACTGTAGCTACGTTGAGTCCAATGAGACACTTGTTTCGGAAAAATTTCTGTAACGTTGCCTTGAAACATTTCTGTAATGTCATCAAATCATATTTCATTGCGTAGCCATTTTAAGAAACGCTACACTGCAGCTACCCTACAAACATCAGAGATGAGCGGATTTATGTTTTTCAAATCCAAATCCGATCCGACAGCATTTCATTGCATAACCGAGCTTTCTGATACCTGCTAGGATCGAGGCTCACCTCCCTCAGTGTCACGAGACTCTCTTGTCGTTGTCAACAATGGAAGAATCATCTGGGTAGTGGGTACATTCGCACGAAAGCTGCAGGTTTTGCCAAATGCATGGAATTTAGTTCGCGCGAACGTATAACACGGCCCGCACTTCGGCCTAGAATGGTAAGACGTTAGGTCTACATTAACTACATTTGACAACATACTTAGCCGGGGTAGTATATTCGCTTCGGTAAAATTTTTAACCTGACTACGGCCATGGCTCCGAAAGTTCACATGCAACGCAATGTCAGAAGCAACACACACGTATTGTCACAATTTACGAAGTTTGTCCCCACACACCCGATTTTCTCAACACGCGATCTGGTCTCAGAACGAAGATTGACGCTAACCACGTGATCACCGGTATTACGTCACAGTGCAACCTATTTCCGGGCAGGAATGACGCAAAACTGTACAATTTGCCCGCAACACTAGTAGGAAGAAACCCATACATTGATGAAAGCGCTAAAATCAATTGTGATAATCTCCAAAAAACTTTATAGACGTTCGTGGAGTTTTCACTGGCATAAAGCAGTAGTTCCCAACCATGGATGCAGCACCTCCAGGAGGGCGGGACATCAATCCAGGGGGTGCGAGAAGCGTCCGTCTTACGACAAGAATTTGACCTGTTTATTACTCTCCTGCAGCTTTTTTGTTCTTTTTCGAAATAATTATAAACAAAAACGCGAGGTTCATTCAAACCCATGTGTCACGATATTAATTATTCGCATAAATATTAACTGAAGTCTATTCTTCCTATATACAACCATACAGTAAGTTTTGCACGAAGGAACCAGATGTTGTCATTGTTTTTTGTGACGTTACAATTACTTTTCTTGACAATTCTAGGATAGTCTGAGCGTAGTACATATACGAGCGGACTCCGTATTACGCCATTCTTAGTAATTTATTCTGAGAGAATGGATTATGAATTCATAGTCCTTCAAATTGAATAAAATGTCAGATGATGGAGACCTGAAAGAAGATCTAATAGATTTGCCTTCAAATCTTGCTTTTGAAATGCAATTTGAGAGTAAAACTTTTGAAAGGTATTGGTGCTACTTTTCGGCTGTGGTTATGCTTCCAAGACTTTGTGAAACTGCACTATCTGTGCTCATTCCGTTTGCGGAAATACGTCTACGCGAGTTAGGATTTAACACTCTTTTGTCAGTTCAGATGAAATCCAGAAATCGCTTGAATGCACAGGCAGATATGAGTGTTTCGATGAGCAACATAATTCCACGTTTTAAAAAGCTTATAAGCAAGACACAGAAACAAATGAGTCATTGAACTGAAATCATTGGCAAATTCTGGAAGTCAGCCTTTTGATTTTTCATTTTGTAGATATTTCAAGTGGTTATTATTTTGTATAGCGTATTCAAATGTTAATCTATGTTATCTTTTGCTATCCACATGTTTGTTTTTTTTTGCATATTTCAAACTTTAAAAACTCTATTCCAAACGTTTGAAACCTAGTTTTTGATTATAAATTGTAGGGAGTGCAAGGTCAGAAAAAATGTTTTAGAGATGGAAGAGTAAAAAGTTGGGATTTCGTATTTGAAGGTTTTCTTGCATAATAATTCTCTGCATCAGCTTTGTCCAACGTTTTCTCCATGAAGGCCAGATTAGAAACGAAACGAATCTAAGATCAACAGACTCTAATGACATGACATAACATTACACAACAAATGCAAAGGTAACGAAGGGGGGCACAATTCCTCGGGCGCCGATCCACTGCGTGAGCGCGAAATCACCGCAGAGGGCTCCGAAAAGGCCTAACAATGTCACAAGTAATTTCTTAAATACAGTACATTTGCTTCCGATAGACCTCAGGCTCGTAAATGGGGGTTCCAAACTTGCTTCTTGCCACGGGCGCCATCTAACCTCGTTACGTCCCTGCATGCGACAGATTAAAACGTTCAAGTTGTATGCAAAAGTTTGTGGATTTTCAGCACAAATTTGAAAACTTTTTTCTTATCTGAAAGAAGCGCCTTTATTATCACCTTTCAGGTCAGGTTCATTTCGGATCTGCTACTGGTAACCTGTAACCCAGTACCACCTGCCCCAGGGTCGGGCAGTCGGCGACTAAACCGGCACCTCCACCAGTTCCCTCCGGGTTCTGGTGAGGAGGGTGGCTAGCCACCCAGGCAGAACGAAAAACAAGATCTGTCAAAGGGCGTCGGCACTGGAGAGCACCGACGGCCATCTAGCAAACCCCCGCTGCCTTGCGGTCAACTGTCTACTGATGAGGAAGGCTTCAGGAGTAAACCTCGAGGAAAAATCTACGACCTATGGACCTCACCATCACCGTCCCAGCTTGCTGGGCCATGGCAGATGAACCACAGGTGTAAAGGGTGGGGTCAATACTGCGCACATTGCACTTCACCTTAAAAATCCATTGCGCA
>JGI24158J21664_10003109_pt1 | contig 20605 bp, 10 predicted proteins | sample Ectturendosymbi3_FD_21664 | JGI IMG/M metagenome (IMG submission 21664) | reverse complement strand
TGTTAAGACTGTGTAAGTTAAAGTTTCGACCAGAAAAACCGGGGATAAACTCGATAAGTTTAACGCTCGCTTGCTCGATCTTAAAAAGCCTCTTCAGATTTAATCTCATTTGGTATATGGCATGATGAAGATGGATGGTGTCAGATTCCAACAAATTCGTTCTTATTAGAAGTGAAGGCAGAGGGAGTGTTGGGAAGCAGTTAGTTCTACGCACTGCTTCCACCTATCAGCTTTTGGTGAAAGTACCAAGTTGATTAAATTGAGACCGGCTATTAAAATGAGGCTGTACAGCGACCACCAGGTGTTCTGTGATCGTCGGGATGCAAATCACAAGCATTAATGAGACTGCCGGTTTCACATATTGTCGTATACCAGGGGTGTGCGGTGCATCCGCTTGCTACTTTGCTGAATAATAAGCAGATTTTGTACGGCAAGCTCATTGTTACTCATTAATATACAGTTGGGAGAGCTGATGAATAATATCAAAGACCTCATCAGTAGAAAGAGCAAAGCAGATTCAACAAAAGACCAGCTGCCAAAGGAGTGTAAAATGGGTAATTGCTGTGTTCTTCAAATAAAGTCATAAAGGCCAAAACCTTGACTTCTGGAGGATGCCAACAAGTTAAAAAATGCGGTACTCTCTCCTAGAAGAATTTCCATCATGTTTGAAAGCTCTCACTTTCACCAAAATTTAGCACAACACTGCATTCTACAGGTTGATAAAAACGTCGGTGACATGAACGTTTAATCCACGTAATTTACATAATAACCTCCTAAATTTGAATCCAGAAGACCGTTTATGCACCAAAAGTGTGGAACGGCTGGATTGGAAGCAGCATTGAGCTTCCCTCATAAAGATCATATTTTCAATATTGACACTTATATAGCCACAAACATATGTTGTCTAAAAACATACGAAAATCATCGAATACTTTGTTAAACTCTACCAAATACCTCTGCACACTCATGTAACAAAAATATGTCAGTACTCTAAAATAACTGGGCACTTTGGAATATAATACGTAGAAATATGATATTGCACTCGGCTTCTTGCAGTGACTCATTGACTTATTCAAGGATGTTGACTTGACATGCTGAATGCGGAGAAACCAGGAACAAGTCAGAAGTCAATAGATGAATAAAAAACGTAATATCCGCTTTCATATACAGCAGTATCACAATCGGCGCCAAGACTGTTTTCGTCGATATACGAGCTGCCTGCTGCGATTCTGATGGTTGTTAACTGAGAACGGTAGGCCGTAGCTACATTGAGGCAAATGATGCACTTGACTCGGTAAACTTTCTGTACAGTAATGCTGCCACAAAACATTATTGTAGCACTAAATCATATTATATTGTGTAGTTGTTTTAAAAAGAGCAGCACTGTAGCTACACTGTGTTGCAACCACCAGAGATATTACCACCCTAGATTAAATAAGGGTAGAATTTTAGGTCTTCATAAACTACATTTAACAACATACCAAACCGGTGACGTAATTAACATATTCGCCTCGGTAAAAAATTGACCCGGACTACGTCTATGGAGAAACATATTCAGATGGTTAGAGTGCAAAGAAACGTGGTCTTGCAAAATATATCTAAGCCTTTTCTTTGGCTGAATGAGAAATATAGGTTGGCAACCCAATATTTGAAAGAAGCGCAGCGTTTGTATATATCAAATTTTTTCAAAAGCTTCTGTAAGTTTGTCAAAAGATAAAAAGTTATTGTCACAATCATCATTTTCAGGTTTCAACCTGTGATTGACAAGTGCACGGCCTGTTCTTAGTGGCGGAGATTAAGAACAAAGATCGTTCCACTGAAAATTTCATTGTTTTGTGAAGAGAGTTTTCCTCACGGCAAAAAATGTGCAAGATATTTTCTGAGGCTTTGAAACAAGATTTGTTTGTTATTTTCCTTTAATTTCTCTGGAAACTTAGTTTTTAACGGGCTGCTACTCGCAGTTCATATACGCGCTGCATTACTGTACAGTCAGGGGTGACGAACATGCGGCCCACAAAAGAATTTCGTGCGGCCGGCGAAGCATTCAGGCGAGACCAGCAGTTATGACTTTCCTTTGTTGTTTGTTTCTGTTGATGAACAATTTTTTTCGTTTTTAACAGGTTTCGTAGTATGACTAAAAAGTTGTGCGGCCCGCTTACTCAGCGGTAACTGACATAGTGGCCCGCGATAGCAAATAGGTTCGTCACCCCTGACTGTACAGCCAATGAAATTTAAAAGGTTTAGGATTCAAATCCATTGGAATTTTCATATGAAATTCACAAAGCATCGAAAATATTATGCAAATTGCAGAAACAATTCAAAAGTGACGTGAAAAGCTGTAAATGAATTTTATTCATTTCAATATCATTAAATGTTTAGGTTACTGTATTGATTAAAATGTAAGTTGAGTGGACTGCTTGTGCAAAATCAATTTGTTTTTTTGTTTTCTAGTTAAATTTATTTAACAGATTACAATTGCGATTTCGCAAAAAAATTGTGGTTTCAGACAGTTAGAAAAATAGACTACACGCAGTGCCTCGCAATTAAAAGTTGCTGACTGCCAGTAAATTTTAAGAGCAATCACTGTAACGAAATAATATAGCTTACTCGTCCGTCGGAGTGGCTGTCAAATCAGACGTGTCTTTTATTCTCCAACGCAAGTCAGCAAAGAGGATACATGTCCTTGTAAAACTGCGGTGTGAAACTGCTTGAATGCGATTCGCCTTCTTCTACTCAGTCTAGCGAAACGATCTTGCACACTTTTTTGGACAATGTATGAGTGGTTCGTGATCCGATTAAACGTCGAAACTCGATGTGTTGCCATCAACCACGTAACTCTGACGAATGTGGTTGAGCAATTATGACATATATGGTGCTGCACTCGCTAGTTGAAAGCAGTGGCGTCGACGCAAACTTTTTCTTGCGTCGTGAATCGTGTGCTGATCAAAACATTCAGTAATCTTGCTCTTATCCTCACAGCAGACAGTGACAGCAAGATGATTGAGGAGAGTGTGATTACTAGAATTTTAGGTTCTTCGCTGCAATGTGACTTTTTAAAGTTTAAACTCTGGTTCAGAATCACAATAAAAACTGTTTGGTTGCGTCACCCTTAGGTGAGATTCTCACAGGCAAGGCAGTGTCACAAACAACCTTGCTTCGCTGACCTTAAATGCACGGCAAGTCCCTCAACCCTTTGACCGTGTCTGTGCTGAGCAAATGAAGCACATTTTGCTCAGGTAGAAGTCGTCACCCTGTAGTCAATGCGTTGTCTACAGCTCAGAAAGGAATTTTTCACTGCGTGCACAAAGTGTGGAACGCAGGTGTCTGCATGCATATTCGACACCAACTTGAAGCATAGCGGAGTTGAAAGAAAAATACATTCCTGATGAAGTTCATCCAGTGACCGAAAACATTGCCTGCACCAAAGGAGCGAGAAATTTCCGCTTGGTCAACCATGAAGACAAAATGTGAAGGCGATGCAGGTGATGCTCGACAATAAATGACTGCAGCTGCGCAAAACAGTGCAGGAAGATTTGTAGCTCAACAGCAGATTTTAGAATGCATGCAGCGAGGTAAGTTCAGGACACCTGGAAAGCAAGTGTTTTCCAGATATAATAAATAGAGCTGGGGAGGTTTTCAAAACGGGAGTTGCAACGACGCATTGTTTTGAAAAAAAAGAAAAATCTGTTGAAAGCTTGCATTCTTTTAACGACTATTTTATTGCAGTTTAATGCAGCTATGTCTCAAATCTGTAACTGTTAAATACTCTTCATTTGTTCGACCGTCAACAGTTATGAAGTGATTTCCACAGGCACAGGTAAATCTTACAAATGAGTGTAATCAACTCTTGACGATCTCGTATCTTACATTGCTTTCCGCATTTCCAAATGCGGTATTTGGGTAAGTTGAACCTCAGCGCATCAGAATCTTTCAGGCCTCTTGAATATGCAACTGTAAAAATGTTGCATCCTGTACTGTAACCCACACTGGTTTTAACGTTGGAAAGTTGCGTTATGTTTGTTTAACACCTTTATGTTTGCTGAATGGTTGTTACGATCTTGCATGCACTTTGCCATTGGGATGCGCATTGGCAGTACCCCAAAAAACAGTCGACAGAACATGACGATCACGAAGTACAAAGGGCCAATAGCATTTTTCCATCGAAGATCGAACAAGGTTTATTTACCATTCAAATCAGATCAGCAAGTAAATTACTTTGCGTGGGATCTGTAAACACAAGGTTTGAGTAAAACCAAATGAACTGTTTTTTGATTTAAGAACTACATGGAATTTTCTGATTGAAAGGAATTAGGCCCCGCAGCGTAGAAAGACAGCACAATTGTTTTGTAAGATAAACACGAAAAGCTTTAAGTGTGGACTGACACGCACTGCCGTACGAAAGGGCTGAGCGTGTGCTTGAAGTCAGTCTGTACCGGTACGTATTTTTTAGCTACGTACGTAATTATAGTTTTGTTCCAGTTCTGATTCGGTTAACTCCAGCAACCAGCTCTATTCGTTATTGCTTCTAGCCTTCCAGTGGCGTAGCCAGCCCAAAAATTTGGGAGGGGCCAAAAATTTGGGGGGCCAAAATGTTTGATTTTAGGGGAGTAACACTATTTTGTTTAGGAAAACGCCTCTCAAAGCACAAAATGACTATGTTTTCTAAAAATTTTTGGGGGGCATGGCCCCTTTAGCCCCCCCTGGCTACGCCTATGTAGCCTTCTACCATAGGGAAAGAGTCCACTTTGATCGAAGAAAGAGAACCGCATATTGCCACGAATGCCCATGTTTCTATGCACACTGTAGAAAAGCTGTTAAAAGCAATACAAACAGTGATATATGCTACGAAAGCCTGCAGCACTTGCAAAACAAACCTTCTGGCCACAGTTATGAACAACATTTCACTTAAGACTTTTTGTGTATTGCACAAGTTTCTCAAACTCCTCTCAGATAGCTGAAGTAAAATGTCTGTCGGAGTGTATACTGCCAATAGTTTATGGGTAGCCAGGGCCGGCCCTAGCAAATGCGGGGCCCAATGCAAGACCTGGGCGCGGGGCATAATGCAAGACTGGAAAGTTTTGAATCTCGTTTTTTTGTCGATGACGTCACAATTAGGGTAGGTTTTGCATTTTTGGATGACGTCTTCTGCCGACCCAATGAGCCGATTTCTTGGCTCAAAGTTTTATTGGATTCTAGGCTTTAATACCAGTCTTAGAGCCCTTATTCGACTCTCTAGCGTTTCTTGTTCCAAAATTATGGCTCAAAAACCGCAAATTATATTAATTAATTCCCATGGGGATTAGTTAATTATTTTGTTGTTGAGGATTCGATAAGCCCACTGAACAATAAAAGAAATGAAAGAGTATCATGGGACATAATGTGTAGACGTCTAGGGGAAGACGTTCGTTTTTGCATGGCGGCGGTTTCCTTACTTCAGTTTATTTATACCATGAGTCGGAGAAAGAGTATCTCCGCAAATTAGCTATTCTCAAAAGAGTGCTAAAAGCACCGATATTCGCAGTAATAGGAAGATATCTAGCTGTTTTGAGTTTGCTTAGATTAAGCAGATAATTATTTTGATATGTCATGCACTATTCATGAGCAAAGTGCAGTTAACTTTCAACAGGATTTTTGTTGTAATTTTGTAAACAGGGTGTAGGTTTTGTTATTTCGCTTAAACTTTTTTCGCGTGTAAAATGGAACAAAAGTGGCTTGGCCTGCATATGACTACCAGTTACCTATACAAAGCTGCTTAAAACTGTAGAAAACATTACTGTGCTTGATTGACGATGGAGATTGTTTGTTCCACGTTTTGTTGTGTTTAATAATGTACAGTAGCTCCAAAGTTATTGACCCACCAAACTTTTATCAATCCCGAATGCCCAGTGAAAACCTTCAAGGTGAAAAAATGTAACGGAGCGCAATTCAACCGATTGTTGTGCGATGACGAGTCTGCTATTGCTCGGTACTGTTTTTCCCTATGTGTTTCGCAAGTGGAGGCAATATTCTCTTTTTAATTAATGGCTGGAGTTCGGTATCGAGCCTATTTTGAACTCAATATTTTATGATCTCTGCCAACTACCCACTATAGTTATAAGGTTCTGACCTCAAAGGTTGCTGTTTTTGTAACGTAGCCTACATTTCTTTGCGCACTGCGTATTCTAATAGGTAGGTTGTGTTTCTTAAGATTAGGATTTTGCGGAAAATGTTTTGGAGTAGGATATCAAATTACGTGCCAAGAGTTACGATCTGAGGCAACTGAATTGATAGAAAAGGTGAAACTACAAATGATGCAAAACCGTGTCATCTAATCTTATGAAGGAGCAACAGCAATGAAACCGAAATAAGTTATCTTCAGTGAGGCCATAGCACGAAACTTGTTTGGAGCACTTTCCCTCAGCAGATTGCTCGAACCCCTCTTTCTAAGTAAACTTGGCGAATTAGCGCTTAAGCAAACGTGTGTGGTTCATAAGTCTGGCAGAACTGATTTTTCATTTTCATACCCGCTTTTCTACTGGGAAGGTTCGCGGGGGCACCAGCTTTAGGGGGACTCGAAATACACGGTCAACTGGCTCCATACCAAGACGGGAACTAGAGCTATTTTTATAGCATAAAATTAAAATGGAAAACTTTTATTAAGTAGCGTTTATTGTTGCTAAGTGTCTGGTAAATACACGTGCAAATGGTTGCTGGTGGTTTTTTAAAGAATAAAAACTGCTTTGTGCCAAATAGTAATTGATTTATGCGGCTCGGTAACTTGTGCTGCTCAACTGACCTCCCGAAAATTTCAAGGAAGTATTTTTCGCAAAAGAAAACAATTTTCAATGTTTGCTTTAAGCTTAGTCACACCCAGAGGCTTGGCACTAAAAATGTGGTAGAAACTTTCGTTTCATGGTACTTTATTTTTCGTAACGAAGCTTTCCTTTGCGCATTGTTGTTTAGATATGAGATTTCGGTTTAGTGACAGTGAATGCGTCGTGGTAGAGCGCTTAGCAATAAACCTCTCTTCTGACCGCTCCCAGATACCCGGGATGCCACAAGCGATCTTTGCGGTGAATTTTCGACAATACCTGCCGGTAGTGTGACAATGTGGTAGCGCTATTCCTGATTTTCACGACCTGGAATATGTGGCAGGGGATGAAATCCCTATCGTAAATGTTAGCTCAGCGTCTCTCTTTTTTATCGCTGTTAGCTGTAGCTTAACGCGGGCTTGGAGTAGCCTATTGTTTGTCATTCCGATCTTAAGTACGCTGGGAAATTTTCTTCTTTGTCAGGTACAAAAACGCGTATCGCTAGCATTGACTCCAGGCGTCATCGGAGGTGCAGGTGCAGACAGAGTTTTCAGGACATTGCTTTCTGCAGAAGCGCGAAATATTTGCGTTGAAATAGTTTAGGAATATTGTTCACGCATCAACGGCAGCTTATTTCGATTCTAAGACGTAGTCTAGTCAATGCGAAAGCTGTCATCGCCAGTGTCCGTTAGCAACAAAACCTATGAAATACAGGAACACTTTATGTTATTGAACATCATTCTCATTCAACAGTTATCAGCTGTGCTAATAGCACTTTCGTAGAACGACCTAAGTTAGACCGAACGCCACACACCGAAAGTGTAAATGAGAGCACTTAGCATTTGATTGTTTGGAAGTTGATCTTGTTGTTTCGTACATCTGAATTAAACTACTTAACATCTCGTTGAAAAACTGTTTTTTGGGGCCATGATGTCAAAATTCATTTCCTCCAACTCATAAGGTATATAATATCTATTGCTCCATAAAATGGCATTTGGCTTGTGCGTATTTCTGTTGTCGCATACATTTTGTTACTGTAGCGCTATCAAGGGCAAAAAGCTAATAATTCCTGGATATTGCAGTTTTTACGTGAAATTAACAGGAAGTTCACAAGGCTGGCTCTGTCTAATCTGAGATTGTTAGCAAATGCGTGCAACCTTTTGTTAGGATAACGCTTTTTTCTTGTTTTGCACCGAGTACTAAATGAGTCCAGGCAGTCCAGTGCCAGGGTGATGCCCTGTACTTTCTTCCTCTGCAGTGTTGGTTCTCTCTAATTCAGGACTCTCAAACACGCGGGCCACGTGGCCCGCGGGGCATTTTGTGCGGCCCGCGGTACTTTTAATATTTAAGTTATTTAGTTTATTCACCGGTGTTAAAAGTGCTCGGCCAGCGAGTGAACAAGTTCCTTTTAAAAGAACTAGAGAAGGCAAGAGATCATTATCCTGTTACTCACGATACCTTTCGCAGGAAATAAGACCTAAAAGCTATTTGGTAAAGTTCAGGTACCGCCATTGTTGCGTCAGCGTCATAATGCGGCCATCGGGATACTTTATAAATCCTTATTAAACTCGGAGCAATTTGAGTTTGAGATCCCTGCTTTAACTGTTCGCGGTTTGGACTCGCCAATATTTATTTATCGCGTAAATTTAGCTGCGTAAAATTATTTTCTGTCAAAGAACGTTTTCAGTCTTACACGTAACCTAAAAAGCAAAAGGCAGACCACTTGTAATTCACACGGAAATCAATACCTTTTACTGTACTTTTGACTGGATAAAAATTGATTTATCATAAGACCATGGTGTAAAGAATGTAAACAGAAAATCTGGGAAGCATAGCAAGTTCCGTGATATTTCTGCTAAGTCTAATAAAGCAGACTCTATAGCCATTGCCACGCGCATTATTATCGATATGTGAATCAGTTTATATTTGTAATCACTGTGTATAATCGGTTCAACCTCTGCCGCCACAGTAGCACATCAAACGCGCATTTGAAAGCTTCAAAAATATTTGTAAATAAAAGTTTTGATTTTGTGCAATTCTGTAAGAAAGCATGACAAACGGCTGAGAGCTCGCGGAGAAAAAATAAACAGAAAATACGTTGTAACTTTATCAATCGAATAAAACACGAATGAGGTAGAGAATGTCATAACGGTCAACAAATCGCAATGTAGGAGCCACGCCAAATAGTCGTTTTCAAATTGATTTTAAAATTTTCTGCAGTTTTGTCTTATTGCATTTGGTCACAATATGTATTCCAAGTGAATTTTGAGATAAAGTAAACAGCTTGCACCCACATAAAAATCCCACACGAGGCTGAAAGTAAAACTGATATGACTTGCACTTGTAAACTGAAATTAACCTGACCAGTACCAATCGCGCCAACCCTGTGACCTGCTGATGACCCTGTCATGCTAAATAGTGGGTTGGTACAACGCTACAGATCAAAGAAACTTTGCGCACTCGTAGCTAAAAGCAAATCTTTGTTGCGGTAAGGTAATAGTTATTGACCATTTGACTGTGCCACTGCTGATGAATTCCTTCTCCTCGACGCCAGTATCCTAAAGCAGGCGTAAGTGTGATGGCATCCATATATAAGTGGCTTGAAACCAGGTTTACTTTTCTGTGAAGGAGCCAAAAATATCTCGTTTTTACCACTGTTTTGCAGTTGCAACAGGATTTATGTAATGTCTATCGTGAAACAAATTTCGCGCGTTCGACATGTAAGACCGGTAGTAACATGACGTACTGCATTCCTGTGATAACTAATCTGTGTTGGCATACTGTCAATCAGGTCAACTTGTGGAAGTTTCGTCTCACCCACGTTAACAGTTTAATCGACGGTTGGGGATTGAAGTGCACGCAGATCCTTGGCGCATCATACGAGCAAACAATGCCGAGCGCCTATCCAACTTCAGACTGTGTTGGTTTTGCTGAATAGTTGAGATTTTGGAATTTCTGCAGCAGCATATTTCGCGGCGCCACGTACTGCTTGTTGGCATGCTATTTAGATGCATGGACTGAAAAAGTTTGCTAGGACTGTTTGCGTTTTTTGCAATTTTTCAATCCAATCAAAGTGGCGCTCTTTGACTGCAGTTTTGCTTCAGGAAGACTTTTATTAACTGTGACGTTTATGTTGTGATCTTGTTCACCAACCAAAGGCATGGGAAACTTCACTTCCTATCGCGGACACACTTATTCAAAGTAACACATCCAAAAGTTTCGAACTTTTACAGCGATTAGATTTACACCCGGTTGTCAGACGAGATATGTTTGTTATGGTCAGAGAAAGTTTCGTTATAGACTCGATTTGAAGCATCGTTTGAAAAACGAAAAAAAAAAATGTAAGAGTATGTCATTAGGTGTGTATTGCCTTCATCTTCGCAACGAGCATTTAAAGGTGTGTCAATGTAACGCAAAACAAGTATTATATCTCATAACGTTTAAACCAGCATTACATTTCCTATTTCTTGAATCATAGCCGCATCTCTAAAACGGCGTTTAAAAGCCGCAAAACGAATGTTGGGAATATCTACTTACGTATTTTTTTTGAAAATCAGACATTTGAGAATGTAGTTATAAAATAAAAACGAAAGAATATTTCGCGCGAGATTACCCTCACTATATACGCAAAATATTTGCGATTATATGAGAGTTGATGTTACCTTTTAATCCTGGTACGATAAATAACGCATGAACAGACCACATATGCCCTAATAGTTGCTGTATTTAGACTGTTTATCTTAGGATTGAGACCTAGGAAAAACAACAGAATCCTTTCAGCGAGAGGTTCTACATTGTAAACTTGAAACTATTGACTTTGTTGCCGCAGACAATGGTGGTAGAGTTGCGTTTCGAAGCAGCTATTCGTTTCAAAATTGCTTTGAAAATATTTTTCCAGCCGAATTAATTATCTTTTGTGCCACCCTTTTGTTTGAATTGTTGGAATAATGCTTCCCTGGATTATTTGAAACCGACCCTCGCTTGCTGGATTGATATCTCCCTTTCAGAAGAATTTAGCTTGCGACGATACTAAAGAGCGTGGATGTATTACATGTGAGAAAACAGCGCAGTTCAGCAGAATTGCTAGATGGAGGTCAAGCCTAGTTAAGGATCTTCAGCTGTAATGAATCAGCAGTGTTTGTGGACTTCACGCTTGGCTGAAAGCAGCACACGCACTTCCCGCATAAGTGCGTATAACTTTGGTTAATGTTCACTTGACTTCGAAAAGCTAATCGCGTTTTTAAGAGACCGGTGGAGACAGGGAATTGCTCACTTTTGGAATTCCCCTTTAAATTTATCTTATTTCGATTGGAATGCAGTTTTATGATCACTGGTTCGTATCAATTCTATATTTTAGGCTTATTTTTAACTGGGTAGGCACATTACTTTGCAATCGAAGTTTTGCAAAAATGTACAGTAGTCGTTGGCAGAGTTCGCTCCGGATTGTTCAAACCTGCTCTTGAAACCTCAAGGGCTTCCGCAACGTCTTATGACTCGTATAATTGCCCCAAGAGCCAGCTTCCGCGCATGACTTGTCATGAAACGAAAGAATACCACGGAGCGCACTCCGTCCGTTTCTGCTAACATTTGTTTGTTAGCGACTGTAGCGTAATGTTTTGATGCAAAGCGATGTTGTCGACCACCTGCTTCGCTCTTAGCACGATTGTTGTCTGAATGGAGAAATCACTAATATTTTTATACGCAAGCGAATTTTAGTATCCTACAGCGTTGCAACCATGCAATATCGTAGTACATAACGTTGCTCGTAAAAAAGTTCTCAACAATTCGTATAAAAGCAATTCTTTTGTACAAGGTTCCACTTGGTTGAGTCTTCATTGCTAACTCAGTCTTGGGAAACACACAACAAAATAATGTTGAGGACCGTGGTAAATTTCAAGAAGTTAAAATTTAAAGAGAAAGGGCATCAACAACGTTACCAATACCATCCGTAATAAACATTGGTACTACCAGCACTGAAGTGCAGTAAATGCGAATTTTTTATAAGGTTCTGTTATGGACAAATGTACAGTTTATACCAAACTATAGCAGTACTACAAAAACATGCATTTTCATTTTGATCATTTGGTAGAAAATTATTGACAATTTGGTTTTCTGCCGACCGCAGTTTGAAACCCTGTTGTTGGGCCAGTGCGTGGATTGAATTCAATGCGAAGGTAAATTTCTTAGTCTAATTAAACACATTGTTACTGATTTTTGCTGAAAATGTCCTCCTGTTAAGCCGTTTTGCAAAGTCTTGTTTAAAGTCATTCTTGCATTGTTAGAAGATGTAATGAGCTTCACCAAGTGTAGTTCAGGCTTGATAGCGCAGCACATCCCACGACGTGTAAAAACCCATGTAAAGTTGCCCGAATTTCAAAACGCGCAGCAACTTGCTTGAATGAAGTTAACAACAAAACTTGGCTAGAATTGATCACCAACTTTTGAATTACAGTAGGAATTCTTCTGATCAATACCCAGACAAGTTAAATAATAATGGTTTGATCATGATATTAGTATTATGCTGTTTTTATTCACGGAGCATCAAAATCAAGCAAGCCAAATACTGAATATCAAAATTTTGTGACTTACAGCAAGTTACAGTTCCATGTATGCTAGCTAAAATGCTTAAATTTAACACTGCTGCCGTGGTTCTACATATAATACGCATTTGCAGGATGCTTCCTTGCAAAGCGTCATTTTCTGAAGGACGTGATCTAGTTTTGCGTAAAAGTTCTACAAATTTTGTTAAATGATTTAATATGTTATAGCGCAATAAGTGACGCAGTTCAGTTCACTCAGGTCGTAGGTCAGTAGCCGCCCATCTTGGTTAGGTTTGCGTGATGGAGCATAAAATCAGCAACTTCTTGGATTTACTGCCCGACATCTGCAAAGACGTGGTGAAATTTCGAAATGTTGCACTAATACAGTGGTTTTCAACCTTTTTCGTACCGCGACCCATTGTAGCAAGCCACTATAACCTAACGATAAAACTCGAATAAAGCAAATGTAATACAACTATGTACATAAAATATCTGCTCGCGACCCCGCCAAAAATGATTCATCCAGGTTGAAAACCATTTCTCTAGAAAGAGTCGATTTGTTTTTTAGCAACCCAACCAATTTAATTGTACGTTCAATTTTCACATTCACAACAAACCAATTCATGGGCAGCAGTTTAGGGCCAACAATAACTAACATCAACCAGCAGCAGCGTCGGAGACTGCGCAAGGCTCGTAAATCAACACAAACATGTGCTAAGCTTAGTGCAGTTCCTGATTATATGCTGTGCCAACCAGACTGTTTGCGAGGCACACAGTGTGGTAGAGTGACATGGCTCTCAGGACTGCTTGTCAATTTGTTNTTTGTCGCAGTTCNCCTATCGTACTTAANCGGTGAAAGTCTGTTGCATGTCAACGAGCTGTAAAGACCCTTGTCAGTGNCACTCGTNACCAGGGTTTGAGAAGATGTGTTTGACGTGTGAGCTTGAACCCTGCTGCTATATGCAGTTTCTGGGTTGTCAGCACATGATTGCCAGTTGTTCGTTTTGCCCCTGCTTGGATGTTTGTTGCAATTTATGACGATCCTGCTCGTTTTGAAGGTTTTAATGGACACTTACATTCTTTCTTTGCATTTTTCATAAAATCAAACCGTTACATACACTTCCATAGCAAAAAGTTTGTGTGCTTTTATAATTTTTTTCTGTACACTGCACAAAGAAGACTTCATCTGTGCATATGCATAAAATTATTTCTTATTTCGGTGGATGCAATTGAAACGAAAAACTTGGAATAAACAAACCAGTTGGCAAACCCTGCCACCTGAGATGGCCTACTTTTTGGTTAATGTGTATAAGACAAGGTTCCTTGGTTTATCAACTGTAATTGACGAAATTCTAATCAATTTTCCACTAAAACCAAAATGACGTAGAAAGTTTTCGCAGAGCTGATGAGCTCACAATATTCCACGGCAACAACTTTTTACGAACCGATTAGTTAGCATATAAAAGTGTAATTGCACCTTCATAAAAATAAACTGAAACTGTCACTGGAACCTAACATTCCACGAATCATGTATGCGGCATTTAATTTCTCAGGAAAAGATTTTTAAATAACCCCTGACGTTTCTAGCGGGAAACGTCCAAACCTGCGTCAATCTTGTCTGTTTGTGGCAAGAAATGTAGTGCAGTGATTTTATTTTTGCATTTTCGTTTATTTCTTTTTGTATTTGTAATACAAGCAATGAGTTATTTCACAGCAATGAATTATGCAACTAACAAGAACATATTGTGCGTAAGGTGTTGGTTTAGCTGCGAAGAATCGTATTGCAATATTGACAAAGATATCCCATAAGGATAGGAATATGTAAATTTCTGCAGCGTAGAGCATTTTGTTAGTTTGTGTTGCATTGTGGTGAAAAACAAAGCTATAGATTCCTGCTTTATTGACTTCATCTTGCTTTGTTCATTGCACTTGATATTATTGAAAACGTCACCCTGATCAGACTTTTTGCACAAAAAGTCAGGAAAGATTTTTTTAACTGCACCATAGTTTCAATCGTCAAAACACGGACCATTTGCCTGTGTCGCATTGTATGATGTTTGATGTAGTTGTATTCTATCACCCTGTTAGCAAACGATACATCCAACTGCAGCACAAAAGTAATTTGTTGTGTAGCATGAGCGTTTTCCCATTGCATAATCCCCTGTCGGAGTGCGGGCTAATGCGCAGTGTTGTAATTGAATTACTGTTCTGTTGGTCAGTTTCGTTCACTCAACAGCGCGCCTCATTTGCAAAGTGCGGTGCAGCGTCTTGTTTTTAGTTGGTTGCGCATTGCTGTATCAAAAGTCTTACCTATTCACTTGTCAGAACAAAGGATGTATGTCAGTTGAGTCGGTTGCAAGTTGCATACCGTTTGGCTAGCATTGTTTATAAGCAGGACAGGGTGCACAGAGTGAAATCACAGAGTGAATCTGATGTGAATTTTTTGAGCCAGTCCACACACTGATTGTCGAAGTTTTTCTCGAACAATCTGACTGCTAGTCTGACTTACATATCTGTGCAATTGAAACCAGACATCTTGAGACTTACAGCAGTTTAAGACTATTGAAGACACTGGATGATGGATCCGCACCGGGTAAGTCTTTAATTCACAAACACACTTGTTTTCCACATAAATGCCAGCTGCAAGCCGAACGCTTTTTCCGCAATTTGTACAACTTGCTGAATTTCGATATTTGAGTAATATTTGTTGCGGAAGTCAACGCAAAAACTTACTTGAATCAAAGTTTTTCTTAGAAATCCAAGTTTAGTAAGCGGTTTTGACAGATTGAGTTTTCACTATTTTGCAACATACGAAAAAGGAATAGCATTTAGAAAATCGAATTTAATGTCTGCTAATACTCGCTACTTATTCTTAAATTCTGAGATGGGTTGAAACCAAGTTTTTACATATTAAACTTACACCAGATTTCTACCAGTTCAAAAAATCGAAAGTTGACATCATTTTTTGAAATCCTAACAGCATGGCCTTGTCCAAACCATTTTATGCGTGTACAGCTTTTTCTAATCAGAAATGTATGCCATTCCATGCTGGCATCAGTGGCCTGTCGTGCAATCAGGGGCAGGCACAAGGTTGCCAGACGTCCTTGAACGCCAAGGACTGTCCTTGAATTTGCTGTCAAAACGCGTTATGTCCTTGTTTCTTGAAAAACATCTTGTTGTCCTTGAATATTTTTTGGCGTCCTTGAAAATTCTTGAATATTTTTAAAGTTGTTCATTTTAAGAACTATTGATTACGTGGAACATTCAAGAATCAAGAATAAACAATGTAAATGAACAGAGCAATGTACATATTTGTTCCAGCTTAAACAGTTGTGTAGTAAAAAGTAAATTATTTAAAGAAAGGTTGGGTCGTCATGATACGTTTTCTTTATTTTTCAATTTCGTACATGGTTAACATAGCCTGACTTGCCCATACGTGATTCAAGTTTTCTGAAAGTAGCCCGCCGTTCCCAGTGGCGTGCAGAGCCAAATACAGAGTCTGCAAATTCTGCGCGGGCAGCATGTACATTCAGCTAATGAAAACCTATTTTCTTGAAGTTAGTGTTCGTTAGAAGGGAACACGCAGNACAGCGTAAGATAAATTATTATGATCTTACAAAAGCGTTAAGCCGCGCGCCTGCACACACAGAAGAGCATGCGAGTTCATCCCCTGCTTCCATTCTGAGGCAAATTAATTGGTTGCCGAAACGGATCGGTCAACTGCACGTTGACAAATTTATTGAGAGATTGGGGGCTGAAGATTTCAACTGCCAGGCCTGATATGGCCGTAAGTTACGGACCCCTGGACTGTTTAATAAGCACGTTTGTTAGAGAAGACCTACTGTAAGCAACGCACTTGAAACTTGTAGTAGCAACAAGACACCAGAAGGGTGGAACAGCCGAATCTGATCGCAAATTGTTTTGCAAATGCTAAATGTTGGAAATTGACGTTTCAAAGAAACTTTTAGGCGGTTAGCAACAAACATTCCCTTTCAGTTAGTGAAATACTGTGACGCTAATTGTCTTCGATACTTAGAAATTGTCGAAAAAGCATCGCTTCAATGATCCAGCAAACAACGATATGCATTAACATGTCGTTGTTTATTGCAAGCCGCCCTGAAATTTCTTTGATCAACGTAAATTGTGGTCCGTGGCCCAGTAGTTGGCCACAAAGACATTTTCAGTGGGCCACGGAGTTGCTCTCAACGAATTACGTGCCGTTCGGCTTTTCGAGTATCAACCTTTCCATATTTGTTTTGTACGCACTCATAGTCCAATGAGATGCAAGTATTACATATATCAATCGCCTATTTGTTACGAACTTTGTTAATGGCAAAATAGATTTCAACCTAAAATCGATTTTGTTATGCCTAACAATAACATTTAGATAGACGCAAAATTTAGTTATAAGGCTAAACAACAAGCAAAATAATGTAACAAAGTCAAAAAATGTTGAAGTTGAGCACGACATTCGCTGTGCTCTGTTGTCAATAAAAGTCAAGAATTCCAAACTGCAGGAACATCCATCTGATTGAATTGTGAGTACTACCGTAATTTTGTTGAGAAGTAAATTTTTAGCAGTCCACAGCAGTATCATTTTTTAAAGATGAAACAATGAGTTATGCCAAAACATTCGTTAAATTTTAACGTAAGTTAAGATCGCATGGCGAGCCACGAATCGCTTTTAACAAACATGCAAGCCACGGACCGATAGAGTTTAAAAACCACTGGTACGGGGCAAAGACAGGCAATCTTCCATCGACACTACGCACGTAATTCCCCAAAGACCGTCTGCTCAGTAAGTGACATCATGCAGAACAAGTCACATACTTATCCATTGGAAGCGACGTGCGTGCGTGCCTATGCTATATCTTCAAGCCTTTGATTCTCTGCGGACTGGGCCGAATTATTAAACGTCGATCAGCAGGTCGTTTTCAGTGTGTACGTATCTGTTACAGCACGGGGATTGAAACAAGAAGAGCGTGGCGTGACTTCTTCATTTTTTGTTAATTTGCAGGAAATTTTAGCCAAAATTGGTCCTCGTTATCAACTTCAGTACAAAATAGATCTTGCTCTGCAAAAATTAAGCGTTGGCGTGGATGGAACGACAATGGATGACACAAGTAAGTGTGACAACACAGCATAGATAGATGTATTCAAAAGGTTTGGTTCTTCCTTGTTCAGTTTATCGAATTTTTTGACAGTTTGTGCCTTTCCTCTCGTTAACACGATGAGATGACCTCTATGATTTACGCACGTGACTGCGCACAAATGCAATTCGAAGGAAGTGTTCGCTGGGCTGGGATAGCAGTACTGTAATAGCAGATCATTAGTACAAACGTACACCGCTTTCTATTGCAATGGAGATTTTGCTGAATGCACTGCGTAGAAGTTCATGAATCGTTTCAATCAACTGCTCTTTCATGATCTACGGTGGGGGTGTCGGTGTACAAATGGCGGTGCGGTCCGAGGGTCGCAACTCTGCCTACCAGGGCTACTCAGTGTGGTCCTCGCTGACCCTTTTATTTTTTCCCTCGTGCACTAATTTGGAGTATTCGTAGACATTTATGACTGATGATTTTGACTTCTTCATTTTCTTTGCTGCAGTATTGTTTTGTATGTGTGTATGTTTGCAAACTACCGAAGCCATTTGGCCAGTCAGCTTCGAGAAGCCACCACATCATTCAAAGTGGACGTTGCTAAATTATGCAAAAACACAGAATAACAAGTCTCACAGTAATAAAACTAAGCTTCATTTTATTTGTCTTTAATGTTTAAAAAATGTATTCACAATATATTCCTAACTCAAGACACTAGTTGTCATTAGATTACATATTTGACGTGACTGGCCCTAACTGTTGTTCCACTGTGGGAGAGTTGCCCAACAATGAAAAGTGTTGCTCATACCCCATTTCTATAGTATGTTCTTGACGTACTGGCGTTAACGACAGTATGCGGATAAATGCCGCCTTTTTTTCAACTACCGCATATTTACTATGCGTCAACTCATAAAAAGCTGTAATTGTCAACAGTTTTTTTTTTATACAAATCCATATAAAGCGTTAGGTGATATTCCCTACTGCACTAATCAAAATGCTGGTACCGCGGAATTGCTTGACAGTAGCATCTGTAAAGCGCTTGGTACAATATGTTGCTCTATGTTCAACCGAAAACTACAGTGTAACACATTATGTTGTACTTGTAATACATTCCGTAACAAAACCCTGTACGTTTGTTAGTTTGTCGTTCTCAGCTGCTGGTGCAGTTTCATTTGCCTGTCCATGTTTTCAGTGACATTTTTGGATAACATCATTGTTGCTTGTGACACTGCACAGTATTTTCTGCAAAGAATGTGGAAGCAGGCCCGCAACCAGTGTGGGGGACAACTTGGCAATTGCCCGTCCCGAAACTTTCAAAACACGTTTAGTTGCTAGGTACAAAAGCAAGTAACAATCATTCTGACGCTGCCGAAAATATCAGCTGGTTGCGTCCCTGTGCGGAGTGGTTGTTTCCCACATATAAACTGTTTTGCAGGAAATATTTGGAGCGCAAAACAAGTCTTTTTCATGACTGATAAAAGTATATTTTTTGCAGATAAATATATTGCATTTATAATTTTTTTGACCAGGCTATCTAAAAAAAATCTCCGCACTATTTTTATGAACGTGTAAACCTTTGAACAAACTTCGAGAGGCCTCTTTACAATATTTTTTAAAGCTCCCTGACTACAACGATGATATTTTCAACTTGTTTATGGTAGAGTGGACAGTGTCATATTGTCAATAAGGAAGATATCGCTTTAACTCCAACAAAAATTTGGGTAAACGAGACGCCGTTTTGATGACAATTTTAATTGGGTTTGCTTGAGTCGCTATCCTCTAAAAGGAAACACAATGCCAGGCGCGTAGCCAGGGGAGGCAATGGGGGCAATTGTCCCCCCAATTCCAATTACTGAACCAAACATTTTCAGGTTAATCAAGCCTTTGATGTGTAAGACGAATAAATAATTCAGTGCAATCAACGAAACTACTTTAAGGAACCTATCTTATACTTCAGCCTTTAGTCGAGCCTGATCAAGGAAGTATAGTTTACCAGCTGTCCATGATTAATCAAACGTTGTGAATAGTGTACAGAGAAATGCTGGAGAATTCATATTATGGCTGATCTTTACATGAGGCTTACGTTCCGTGTGGAAGTTTGTGATAATGAAATACACACTTGTATCTAAGCGCTTGTAATCACTAACCGCAAGTAAAAACAAGGAGTAATGATTTTCGCAGCTGTTTCTGGCGCACCAGCTTGTTGTATCCCACGTAATGGTGATGCAAACTTTAATTCAAGTCGACCGTAAAAGTTTCACTCTGATAACTCTGGCGTGCTACAAATATAACTCATCCTTGTCTGCAACATCAGCGCCATAGCCTTAAATGAATATCGCAGATTTTTGTTTTTGTACAGGTTTAAAACCACGTGCGTGAATATGGTGATGATATACTTTTTATGTGCTTTGAAGCTCAAACTTTGGTTAGGAAGTCATCCAGTTTCAAAATTTTTTTACGCAATGACGCCACAGACACTGTTTAGCAACAATAACATTCATTCTAGATATTTGTTTGTGATGATTAAACATGTACTGTGTGACGGTGTAATCATAATTATATGGAGCCTTAAAGTTTTTGTCAATGATTTTCCATTACCTTGCCAAAGAGCAAAAAACATTTTTTTCAAGTAGGACTAATCAGAGTTCGACCTGTACACAGTCTGAAAGTGTTTCAACTTTAAACTGATATTAATTGCCACCCTATCCTGCAGTAAATTTGAAATCATTCAGCTGCAACGGGAAGAGTCAGCAACAAAATCTAACGTAATAAGTAGAAAGATGCATTGTATTTCTTATGTGCTGAGGGCATTGACACTGCCATAACTTAGAACATAGCTTGTTATCTGTTTTCTCGATAAAGCACATGTGACACCAATAAAGCTAGAGTAAATTTTTCCCACTCTAATGGATTTTAATGAATTTAAAAAAGACTTCAACCTCTTGTGCTAGAATGGCTAGATCAGCGGTTCCTAACCGTTTTTTGAGCGCGACCCCAATCTGAGTTTGCTGAACACCTCACGATTAAGTTNGTTTTTAGCAGCGATCTNCTCTTTTCTCAAGTACCTATGCTATAGGCAGACACAGATAAGCAGTGTAGAGATGGCACGGGCCAGCACTTTTGCAGCCCGGCCCGCCCGGAGCTAACATGAAACTGCCCGGACCGGCCCGTTCTG
>JGI24158J21664_10003106_pt1 | contig 20610 bp, 13 predicted proteins | sample Ectturendosymbi3_FD_21664 | JGI IMG/M metagenome (IMG submission 21664) | reverse complement strand
TGCATTGTCACACACGATCGTGGCTTGCATTGTCACACACGATCGTGGCTTGCATTGTCACACACGATCGTGGCTTGCATTGTCACACATAATCGTGGCTTGCATTGTCACACATAATCGTGGCTTGTATTGTCACACACAATCGTGGCTTGCATTGTCACACACAATCGTGGCTTGCATTGTCACACACAATCGTGGCTTGCATTGTCACACACAATCGTGGCTTGCATTGTCACACACGATCGTGGCTTGTAATGTCACACATAATCGTGGCTTGTATTGTCACACACAATCGTGCCTTGTATTGTCACACATAATCGTGGCTTGTATTGTCACACACAATCGTGGCTTGTATTGTCACACACAATCGTGGCTTGTATTGTCACACACAATCGTGGCTTGTGTTGTCACACATAATCGTGACTTGCATTGTCACACATAATCGTGGCTTGCATTGTCACACACAATTGAGGCTTGCATTGCCAGACATAATGGAACGCAACGTTGCAAAAGTTTTGGCGTGATTTTGGCGCTGCAGTAAAACCGCAACCGCGAACGTTTGCCCAAGTAAGTAATCAGGCAGAACAGTAGAACCTGAGGTAAAACAACGATTCCCACTCAATTAGATATCTTTTACATCAAAATTTGTTGTGCAAGACATCATCTTTTCTTCTTCCGGCCAAAATTTAAACTGTATTGCAGATTTTACATCCTGTTCTAACTTGAGTCTATGCAGCATAAGTTCGTGTACGACGTTTGAGGGGGTATTCGAGGATAGAATCTTAGAAAGGCGCTCGTGAGCCTGAAGCAGTTTGAATCGAATCAACAGATGGCTGTGGTGCAAAAAAGACAGCAGTGAAAAGTACAGATCGCGGCTGTCTGCTTCAGCAGCCAATCATTAAGTTAAGGCAAGGGTAGAGAAGCGTCATTGCGATAGTTCTCAATTTGGCAAATTGATACTGGCATGCAAAGAGCGGCGTGCACGAAAAAAAACAATACAAATGCGCTTTTAGGCAAATTGTGACGCTGCTGTGACGAGCAGTTATGGCGTGGCAGTAAAACAGTTACGGATTTCCTGCAATAAAAACTTGAACCGACGGTTTGTGGCACTTTGTGGCAACTTGAACTGACGATCAACACGTCAACACAAAAGAAAGCAACAACTAAATCTCTTTCAAATGCCGCTGCGCCGTAGACGATTGCAAACACCCCCCAGTTGCAAATTTAAAAAAATACAAAAATCTTCATCTGAAAACCGATCAAGTAAAACAAAGTGATTCGCAGATACCACTGCCAATAGAAAAAAATGTACTCGTTTGAGACGAAACGTCTGGTGTGATACGAAGCCACTGTTAAAACACTGTTAAATGATATAAACAAACGGGCGGGCAGCGCTCGACTAAGATGGGCCAATGAGGTAAAGCGCAGCATTCGTAGGAAGCACGCACAACGTTGTTGGAGTACTGATACCAACTTCTGTAAACTACGCCGAAGCACAATTATGATCGCTCCAGTAACTGCTGATCGAACTTTTTTTGAGGATTAATTATTTCAGTTATGGTTTAGGCTGAACCGCAACTTATCAGTTCTGTCGTATAACATGCATTCAAACACGGCTTTCCCATTCGGTGGCTGGTCATAACGATCGAAGCGGCTCCTTGATAAATAAGAACAGAACATCAATGGCATAAAATGCAGGACGCACAAAAGTTGTCTCGCATCGCACAATGTATATGCAGTCTGGACGAATGTACCAATCTATTTGAAAAAAATGCAACACAACTGGAAGGAAAAGTTGGGCAACTGAAATTTTCACGAATTTTCCCTGGCAGTTTTCTGGTGCATTTCAGATGTCTCGCTCCCACAACACTGCAATGATTTTGCTCCACAGGTTTTTGACTGGTGGTTGTGGCCTTTCTATATAGTTAGTACGTTAACTCACAAACATCCATTTCGCTGGGTAACTCAGCGCCTATGCTGTATTATGTCAATAGCCCATACATTTGAGTGAATTTGACAAGTTTAATAAATGAAGAGCAAAAGAGTGCCTCTTTGAGCATTGAGTTATTTTCAGACACGTAGTGGCGTAAATGAAGATAACATGACGGTAATTTATGACAGCTTCAAAAAAACTAAAAGCAATATGAAAGTCTCGACATACTTTGGATTGTTGAGTAAAATATTTCGGCAGACTTAGAACCAATCACTACAAGACTCGATCTGTGTTCACACACTTCGTGCGGTTTAGTGAGGTCTTTCAGACATCAACATTTGTTAGGAAACGCCTTGAAAACCCAACAGTAGTTTTTTACACGATCTCATCGCATTAACAAAAAAAAAACACAAGTCAGAATTGTGACGATCAGTCAGCAGCTTTTCTCAAAACGTCTGCGAACCTGGCGAGGTTCACCGTCAAAGTGCCGTCGCACGCCGCGGGAAAGCAACTTTCGAACTTGCGAAACGAAAGCGCGAAGGACACGCCCGCTCCGAGCACTTTGCGCAAGTCCTTGCGTGCTTCCGCCGACCAGATATCTCGCAGCTCGGTCTTGGTGATCGGGCCGCGAGCGCGGATTATATTCGCGACCAGCTGAAGTACTTCGGCGTTTTTCGAGCACGGCGTACCTTGGGCTTGTGGGGGGGGAGCGGGCGAGAAAGGTATACCGGAAGAGTCTGCGATCAGGCTCGCTCTTCTCTGCGAACAGTGAGACTGCGCAGCGGAAAAGATTGACCGGGGGGGGTGGCCAGCAGTACTTGCTCCTGCAGTGATATGTTCCCTTCCACTGGACAAATATTGTTGTTGAGTTAAGCGTGAGTGCAAGTGGGTAGCTTGACACTGGAACGGGGGAGACGAAGCAGGAGAGGGGGTCTGCGCAGATATTCTCGAAAGTGTTTGCGGGAAAGTCCGATTTGCGTCAACATGCCTTTTCTGATCCTGGTTGGGCGTGGCTTGTGAAGTGGGCGTGGTCGGCGACAAGGGGCCGCACGTGGACGAAACGACCTGCTCGGACTCGTCGTCGCGATCGAAACGCGAGCGAACTGGGAGGACGGAAGCGATGCACGACGATAGATTCTCTCGCCGGAGGTAAAGGATCGGTTCTCTCCTCGAGAACACGAAGTGTTCCAAGTTTCTCACGCACCCGATCAGGATCAGCGAGCGGAAAACGGACGCCCTTTCCACCGGTTCCAGAAGCCTGGTTATTTTCGGCGCAAACCTGTTTGCGGCCAAATCGGTCAAAACGCCCAGGTCTTCCTTGTTCTCGGGCGCGCGCAAAAGGTGCCGCTTGCAGAAGTCGATTATTTCCGGCAGGAAGACAGAGCAAGCGAGGTTGACAGTCGACGACGACTTGACGCTGCTGCTGACATCGCAAGGACGATAAAAGACCCACGACGCCCCGGGAAAAGCGCACGGGTTGCCGAAAGCGAATTGGCCGCCCGAGGTGGCGAGCTGCTCCAGCACGTAGGCCTCCAAGGCGAGCCTGCTGTGAGCGAAGCGCTCAGAGGCTAACTGTTCGTAAGCAGCCTCGAGCATGATCGACGCGCGCACGGCGCAATTGCGGGCTGCGAGGAAATGCGAAGCGAAGTCGAATATCTTTTGACGCCTTTCCTCCTGGACACGGTTGGTTGCCTCGTAGACACGGTTGGATGCCTCGTGGACACGCTTGGTTGCTTCGCGCTGGCCAAGGACAACCGTCATTTCGTCGCGAGAGCGTCTGTTCGACTCGCGAGACGAATGGCTGAGGGGGCGGTCATCCCCACTTTCTGGGCCCGGGCCAGCAGCAACCACTTGACGCCCCAAATTTGCGGGTGCGACGCTGCATGAGCCACTTGCATCCACCGGAATGTTGATGAAAGGGATACTCAGGCGGTGATCGCCTGCCCCCGAAGCACGGGGGCCAAGTTCCTGGTCCATGTCAGTACTCCATCGCCCTGACGAAGCTCTCGGACTTGACGGAGGAGTTCCTGCTTCGTCGTACTCGGGAGAATGGTCGTCAATAACGATGACGTCATCATCTGTGCAGTCTGACTGCGGAACGAATGCATCGCTTGAAAGGTGCGGCGCGCGGGCTTCCTGGCTAGTGGCGCGACTTAATCCAGAATCGGACGTCGCCACTATCTTCGGGTTTTGCGTCGATTCCAGATCGGCTAGGGGACGTTTGCGGATCGCTGCGTTGTCTGGCGTGGCCCGACGGGAGCTTGTTTCCACGTCCCTGTCGAATCTCGGCCGAGTCGACTTTTCCTCCGATTTCTGCTGCGGTGGGAAAGGCCGGGTGCGAATTTTCCGACCAGGACCTTCCTTCTGTGAAACCCGGTCGTCGCCGTGGTCGGAGCTCGAATCACTGGTTCCTGTAAAATATTTTTGCTGGCACTGTAATGGTTACGGTTGCTACGATGCCATGGCCATCAGACTGAAACCAAATTCACGAAACACATGCATTTCAAAAACACGAGTCAAGCGTTCAAACACATGCGGGTTTTCTACGCTGCGACCAGGAATAAAAAATACTAATAATTATTTTCAAGTATTTTGTCTACTTTCCAATGGCCGTGAAACGTGATAGAAAATTAAACCTTCTGCCCATTTTTTTCTTCACTTGACCTTTCAAAAAAACAGCAAAGACTTCCAACATTCCACAGCTATTTCTATTTGGACCGCTACACAACTTTAATAACACTATTCCTGGTAACACAATAGCACTTGATACTCAAATCTTATTTCAAAGCAGGAATTGGGATTTTTTACAGCATAAACACTCGCTTAGAACGTACTGATTTCTTTTGTCAAGAGACTTAAGCCCTATACTCAATATAATCATGGTGTAACTGTAAGCAATCAGAAACCGCGCACAATTTAAATCAATACTGCGCGAAACCAACATACAATCCCTAGATCAGCGGTTCTCAATTGGGGGTGCTCGCATCCCAAGGGGGTGATGGGGTGCGAGAAGGGACTTGATGGGGTGCGAGAAGGGACTTGATGGGGTGCGAGAAGGGATTGATGTCAGCGATGATAATACGAAAAACAATACATCAAATGGTGCAAGGGGTGAAAAAATGGTTTTTCCTTCCGGACGGGGAGCGGGCTTCAAAATGAATTGAGAACTACTGACCTAGATGCTTAAGCCTTGCTGACATTAAACTATGCATTACAGTGAACTGAATAGGTCGTCGAATTATCGTGCATGCTCTCTAAATTAGCTCTTAAAAAAGCAGTGCACGTTCAGGCGGTAGCCCCTTGCAGAACAAAACTTTCAACAAAAAACTAACACAGACTTGGTAAAACTTGACAGGAATGATGGATAAAACCTCCCACTTCCGATCCACCAGCGATTTTGGTGCATATGGAAGCATCCGCCCTCCACTGAACTTCATTAACGCCAATAGTTAGACCTTTCGGTACTCTCACCGCTGAACTTCCAAGTGAAGCTTTCCGAAATTGTCAATTTGCTGACGGACGAAGTGGATTGCATCAAACGCCGAACACAAAAAGACAAAACAATGATTTCCGCCCAACGCAGTCAAACCTGTCTCGTAATTGCTTGTCAACGTCACCTTCCCAGAAAATGTAAATCCTACTTTCGGCAGTTGACAAATCCACCTCCGCACCAACACCATCATTGACGGTTTGAACAGTTCACTAAACCTTGTTCGGAAATGGGACATGGTGCTTTCAGTCAGCTCTTCAACGCTAACACCGTCTGCCCCATGGGAGGAACTCTGCGCGGTTTTAAGATTTTCTGTTTGGACATTTTTCACACGACACAGTTCGAGATGCAGTGTTTCTAAGCGCAAATCGTACGGGCGCAAGAATGAAGAAATTCGGTAACTGTTTCCAGGCGTCGAAACACTTGATGTCTAAAGTTATCGGGTAAACATCTGTGGGAAAATGAACAGTGGGAACATTATTTACTGAAATGCAAACATGACAATCATCATCATCATTACCATGCGGGGCATAGGGTTGGAAGTTTACCGAGCCAATAACATTCCGAACAAGTAAATCAGGGGTATCAGATGAGTGTCGGTCTACTTTCGGTGCAAAAAAAGAGTGCGCGAGCATTGGCGAATATATCGTACGCCGGCTCTCAAAGTGTTAAGTTGTTAGGGCCAATGAAAATCACATACCCACGATAAATGAATATAATTTAGGCATAATTCACGTTTTTACACAAAAAACGGCGTTAATCACGGGAAAAGATGAGATGGTGACCTTTTTGATGTGTTTCGGGTCGTGTTTGATCGTGCTTTGCAAAAACAACGAACACTGTATGGCTCTCAATGTTTCACAGAAAAGCGACAAAAGATTTGTTCCAGCTAATTAACATCGATCTCGCTGCGAACAATGAATACTTCAAGAGACAAATGTGGGCCACAAATGCACATCCAGTACCACGGGTACATTTTTTTTCAGGGACGCAAGCATTCGAAACAGTGCTTTCGAACAACTTGAAGTTGGAATGCGCACCACGACCGTGGGCATCGGAAGAATTTTCTCAACTTAGTCGTAAAAAACGTTGTATAAAAAAATGTTTTTTATACATGTGGCTATGTTGTACGCAGAAAGAATCTACAGCAACTCCGTGCTTTGCTTACCAAAATCGTGAGATAACAAACCTAGGCCACTACACGCGAATCCAGGCTTGCAAGAGGACAACTAGTTACAGCACTCGACCAAGGACAAGCAATGTACAACGGCAAGCGTAACACACCTCCAGGTACTTGATAATGAACTGTGTGACCTCTTCGGGTCGGACATCTCCGAGTAGGTTGCTCGGCTGGTTTTGTTTGTTTTTGTTGGAAAAACAGAAAGTCTGATCGACCGGGTTCAAAACAAATTTTGCGTCTGATGTCAAACAAGAAATAATTTGGCAGTTCAGCACCTCATCTGTGGTAGACGGCGACGCTTTCCTGCCGCCAAACTTGAGTCTCGCCAAAGAAAACAGAATGCTGAGCGACGTTGGCTTTCTGTTCAGTGCCGCCACACTGCCAATGTACTTGGACAGTCGCTTGTTCTGAACGCCAGTAAGGCGTGACATCTTCCGAAACACAGGCAGAGCGTGGCAACCGGTCGCAACTGACGAATTTTCAATGCAGAGCTTCACTCGACTGTACGAGCCGCGCTCGTCAGGATGCAGAAGTTCCACTTTGTCCGCTTCAAGCAGAACATCAGTCACCTTTTTCCCGAAAACGCACCGCAAGTCTCGATCGGCCTGAATCTTACTTTTCAGCTCAGCGTCCATGATGCCCGCTACGATTGAGTCGAGCAAGTCCTGGAAATCCATCTCGCAGCCGGCGGCCAGAAGCCGACCCACGGACACATCTTTAATCAGCTGTATCGGCACCACGTCTACGCTGGCTGAGGATGGTCGGGGTTTCTTCTTGCTGGAACTGGCAGGATCAGCTTTTTGCTGATTCTTGGTCGGCTTCTTGGCGCGACGTGGCAATACTACTTTGCACGGTGAATCTGAGCTGCCCTCATCACAACTGCTCACCTTCACATTTGAGTCGGACAACCTCCGGCGTCGCTTATCGCTGGCTGACGCTGAATACGACGCTTTTCGCGCGACCTCATCGCCTTTCGAATCGCCTCTTTTCTTTCTTCCCGAGTCAACTTTGTTTTCTTGAGGTTTCTCGTCATTGGGTCCGTGGGCGGCCAGAACCGGCCTTATGGACGCATCTTCAGTCAGCTGCATACGCACCACATCCGCGCTGCCTGAGGATGATCGGGATTTCTTCTTGTTAGAACTGGCGGGATCAACTTTTTGCTGATTCTTGGTCGGCTTTTTGGCGCGACATGATGATACTACTTTGCGTGATGAATCTGAGCTGCATTCCTCCTCGCAACTGCCTCCCTCACAGCTGCTCTCCTCCTCATTTGAGTCAGACAATCTCCGGCGTCGTTTATCGCTGCCAGACGCTGCATACGACGCTTTTCGCTTGACCTGAGTGTCTTTCGAATCGCCTCGTATCTTTTTGTCTGGTGAGTCAATTCGGTTTTCATGAGGTTTCTCGTCGTTGAAGTTGCAGCTAGATTGGTTAGATTTTCCAATCTTTCTTCGACTCGCGGCATTAAAACTTGGTACGCTACAGGATGTAGATGGTTTCTTCGACAGTTTGTCTTTAACCGAACTGGCCTCCAACGCTACAGCACCTCTCTCAATGTGCTCGGTACTTTTCAGGCGCTTTGCCTTGACAACCGAAACCTCGCGAGCTGAGCCAAGACTTCGTTTCCGCTGCTTTTTTGAGCTAGCCTTGCAGGGACTGGGCGACTTCGAATTACGGCTGTCTTCGCTGTCGTCTGAAGAGTACTTGCGATGCTTCTGATTGCTAGCCTTCATCTTGGATGCTTTTCCAATGACGTCACCCTCCTCCGAACCGCTTTTCTTTTTCAGAGCTTTGTTTTTCATACTGCAAGCTCGTTTGCTGACCGATTTAGCGGGTTCTTTTTCCTTCGGAACCTCTGGCGTGTTGGCCACGGGAGATGCTCGTTTACGGCAACTGTTATCAGAACTAGTTACTCTTTTATCGCAACGATTTCGCTCCGTTTTTCGAATGCTCCTGTCTTCGCTTTCCGTTTTCCGCTGTTCTCTGTGTTGTTTTCCATCCACCCTGGGCGATTCGGGCGTATCGCTGTCGTGGCTCTCAGAAGTATCATGGTGTCTTTTCGTCGTGCGTGCAATTTCGCACCGGTTAGCATTGTCCCCGTCGCCTTCGGTCGACTTCTTGGCCAGCGACAAGCTGGATTTTGTTCCATCTCTGTTACTTTTCTCATTTGTCCTCTCTGAACAGCTCGGTCGCCATTCCTGCCACTTAATCACACTCCCCGGCTCCAAGCACAACTCATTCCCGAAGTATCGCTTGATCAATACTGTGTGTTTGTCAGCGGTCATCGCAAAAAATGTTGGAAACATTAGTAAAAATCGCTGGAAATAAGCGCGGTGGATCTGCACCTTATGCCGGTCCTCGCCTTCGAACTTACCAAAAAGACAGCTGTGTTGCTTATTGGTGATACCGGACGCTTTCCAAATCAAATCAAACATACGACCGATCGAAATGGCGCAGTACTCTTCCACGAAAGCCACCAGGGAAGCTACAGTCACTTTTTCGATTTCGCTGAAAAACAACGGCGACTTGCCACTTTTCAAGCGCCTAACACATATCAGGCTCCCGAACTCGGGACAACCGGCCACCACGAAGTCCTCGTGTTGAAGATATTTTTCCAAATCCCGGGTGCTCAACAATCTTACCTTGCAACCGCACATTGCGTTGATCAAGTCTCTAACAGGCAGCGTTGCCGCGCCCAGTTGCCTTTTCGCCGCGCGTCGAACAATCCCTGGCAAATCTCTCCCGGCTGGCACGGTTTTGACAATAAATTCGCACAAAGAACCATGGCGCGAAATAATGTCGTAGGCCAGTGTTCGAGAAACGGCTTCGAGGTGACCCATCAATCTGGAAAAACGTTCGTGCGCCAACAAATGCTTTTTGGTCAAGATATCGTGAACTTCAGTTACAATATCGTTTATGCTTCGCTGGAATTTAAATAATTTGAGCTGTAAAGGCAGAGGTGTTACTAACGACTGTGATATCTTACGGCATTGTGCAGTTTCGTCAAGGACGTAGCGGATTTCGGTTTTGAAAAATGTCAGAGAGACTTCAACGTCGGATCTGTTGACAAACCCCGTTCTTCCAAGTGATATTTCCTCTGCTATCCGATCAACCGAAATCCGCTCACTTCTTTCAACGCATTCGCGAACCTCCCTGCTCAGTTCGCGATAGACATGCGAGAGGCTGGCTTGCGAATTGCCAGTTTGCTGCTTCGCAACTTCTTGTAGCACTTCAAAAAAACTCTTGTTGTCCTTGACAATTAACTGCTTAATGCTGTCCGGCAACGACACATACTCAGAAGCAATTTCGTCAAAGGTCGGATTTCGACTGACAAACTTCTGCAGTTGCGGCAAAACATAAACGTCCTTCAGATTTCCCACCTGGCCGACCTTGAAATCAGGACATGGCCGAGGTTCAACGACCAAAATTACGTCCTTGCCTGAAACCTGTATCTGTGAATCGCTGACGTTCAAACTCTGCATCAGGAACGCTTGATCGACGAAACCTTTTTCGCTGTTCAACTCTTCCAGCAGCTTGCACAGCGCAACCCTTCTGTTCCCACTCAAGAACAGTTTGTGTACGACTAACGTTCGCAGTTGAACGCGCAGCGCAGAGTAATAATCGCAACTGAAGGTCTTGGGCCACACATCTTGCGCGTGCTTGTTGAGAAATTCGAGAAAACAGCCATCGTTTTCCACAACTTGTTTAACGAATTCTGGATCGCTTTTTCGCAAAGCTGAAAATGCTTGTGAAATGTCAACATGGCTTACCTTATTAGTCATGAGCTGGGAAACTGTCGAGGCGGATCTGGCTGGAACTTTGGGCGTGGTTACTTTCACGCACTTCTTCGGCTCAAAGCTTGAAGCATGTTGAGCTTGGCGTTTTGACGAAGACGTTGGTAACGGAAGAGGCTTGACTGCACCGCCAGCTTTAGCGATAATGTTGATTTTGACAGGCGCTTTCAATACCTCTGCAGCTTTTTTTCCGTCACGTTTCTGATCTGTGCTGAATTGTATTGTGCTGTTGCTCGACGTTGCTTCGCTGCTTGCTGCCATTGCCGGACAACCAGTCATCACGGGAGTTTGCTGAACAGTATTGGTGTTGCTTTTTGCAGCAAAAGAGCAATTTGAACCGACCTGTGTCTGGCTTTCGCTTGAACTTACTTCGTCCCTTGTTGAAAGATCGTTGGCGACGGAAATTAACTTAACAGTCTTCGTGCCGCTTTCTGCTGCTTTTAGCAAACGATTTGAGCCAGATTGATCTTGTACTTTTTGCGAAGCTTCTTCCCCTTTTACCGAAGCTTGACATTTTCGGGAGGCTTGCTCAATACTTCCAATATCGTTTTCTGCATTTTTTAACAAACGATTTGAATCAGTTTGATCCTGTTTGTCACCTGAAGTTGCTTCACTTCCAGTTGAAATACCAGAGTTAGGAGAAATTGATTCAACAGTCGTTTGTTTGCTTGCTACAACACAAATATTATTTGAGCCTTCTCGTTTTTCTTTGGCCAATAGGTTTCCACCTCTTTCCGCACTAACGGAGGTCAGGTTAGAATTTGACCCGATAACCTCGTCATTTCCTTCGGAAAAACGGACAGTTCCAGTTTCCTCAACTGAGATTGATTCCTTCTTGTCTTGGGCAGTTCCTGGCACAGAGTTACTTCCCGTGTGCCTTCCAGTGACATCAGCACGCGAGATAACAGACAGCGTAGAAAGTGCAAGTTTCTCAGATTCTTCAGGGTCGGCAGGTTCGTGAGTTTCGAAGTTACCTTCGCCGGATACAGTACCGAGTTGCTGACTTTCACTTTGGATCGCAGTCTCAGACGTTTTTTCGCATGGAGGGGAAGCAAGAGCACGTCCAGTTGTATCTGCAACGTCTGTCCTCTTGTTGTCAACCGTCTCCTTGACCAGGTCGCTTTCGTTTGGTATGTTTTTGACAACCAACTTACAAGAACTTTCAGGTGATATTTCAGGATGACGTTTTGGCAATTGGATGCTCTCCGACGGTTCGACTTCATTTTCATCGTTGGGAATCATGGAGAGAAGATGATGATTTTTACTCAGAATATTTGAAATGAAACTTGCGCTCACCAAGTTAGGGTGAAATTTGCAAAAAAAATCGGTCAACTCCGTTGCATTCAAAGGCTTTTGTTTGAAAATATGAATTGCCCTTAAGCTGAAGCAACAGACGAGGGCTTTTTCATACTCAGAAAACTTGTCTTTAACTATCAGACTCGCCATGTCTTGTAACCAATCAACCAAAGTCGAATCCGAAGTTCTGAAATTCTTCTGCCAAAAACTGTAAGCTTTAAGAATAACAGGCCATGTTAGAAACGGTGTGAGTGCAACTACCATGTCGGGCTGAGACCGAAGAAAAAACAACAGTTGTTCGGTTTTGTGGTCGACCGTCTGTTCTGGTTTCGCTTCACGTTCCCCCGGGACCTTGTCTTGTGTTCGAGACATGTTTTGTCCACTGGAGTCTGCACCTGATTCAAGACTGTCGCCAGCCGAATGGGACATCTGAAATCTCAACACGTTATTCCTCCAGTCCTCAAGCGTTCCTTGTACTTTAGTAATCTGGAAAAAAGAGGAAGACTTTGAGAGCAAATGGTCCATGTCGGACATCTACAGCAACACTTGACGCACTCTCGTCCAGAAAATTAAAATCCCGAACGCCCAAAAAGGTTTTGTTTTTCGCTTGATTATGAAAATTATCGACAGGCAACTCAGCACCTCATGTTAAAATTTCGGAATCATAACAACGTAGCAATGTTATAGTCGCAGATTAACCAAAGTTGAGTTTTTTACGCAAAATCGGAGACAGGTGCTGAGCCAAAGTCTTACCAAATTTTTATTTTGAAAAACCTGTTCCGCTAGAAATACTTCTTTCGTTAGTTCGAAATTGGTAATCGCGTTTCTTGCATGCTTTCTACGTATACTTCCGTCAAAAAGACAACGGCAGAACTCAACAGCGTGAAACACAGAAAAACTTTATTCGAAAAAGTTTGCTTGTTGACTTTGATGACCTCCGGGTCTTTTCGTTGGCCATGCAAAATAAACTAGAATTGTCTTGTCTTGTTAGGCAAACACGCCAAGGTTTAGTTTTACAGCTCAGCTCAGACGCTTAGCAAGTAATCGAATGTGTGGTGAGAGAACACTGCGCTGTTAGCAGTAGTCGCAAATATCTTGACTTACAGGCACAAATATAACCTCATGACAGTCAGTCATGCATTCAAAAGGTGAAGCGCGGCCAGGCAACAGAAATGCCCTGCAGTATGCGAGCAACAGCCACAGCAATACACAGCAACAGCTAAGGTGCTTGCTATGAATTTGAATTGACTTATGGCACCACAGCATGCACCAAGAGGCGCGATTCAAACCAAAATAAAAATAACACTAAAGCGTGATTACATCGCTGGTCAGCGATACAGTCTTTCGTACTCAGCCCCAACGAAAATCGACAGTAAGTTCGAATCATGGCACAGAACAGCAGCTGTGCCGTATGTGATCACTACTAGCATCAGGCTTGAGAGTTAGAGGGGATTACTGTAAAACCAAGAAGATAAGTTCGTTCTTCTGGTGATTATTTTTATTATTTCCCTACGTTTCGCCCACCAAAATGCTGCTTGTCGAAATGGAGTGATAAACATAGGTAGCAGCTGACACACGCCCCTTCTACATGGAACAAACGCTTGACGTAACCCTAACTAAATGGAATAAGAATTTAAAACAGGTAATCATAGAAGAGTGAAGAAATATTAGAACAACAAAGAGAAAATCGTACGTTTGAGTTTCACAGGTAAAAAACGATACACAACAAGTCTCCACGGCGACATTGCAAATGATATGAAAGAGCCGCGTATCCGCTCAGTTGATCTTTTCTGGGTCGACTGGTGCCACACCTAGTGATTTTTCACTAGACCTGGTCATTTTAGACCGACCTGGTGATCTAGTAATTTTTGCAAAGTATTTGTTTGAAGAAGTTTGGTTGTATTTTTTTCTAACTAGTCGACTTTTCAGCCACTTTTTAAATACTTTCAACCTTTATTAATCCGTCAACGATTGTGCAAATTGTTGTTTGAAAATTTGCACCAACAGAACGAACAAGTGTCTCTAATTTGTCTTTCTCATTGTTTTCATTTCCGTGCTGTTTATTGCTGCTTTATTGGCCATGACGGTATTCTCATTTCTTTGCAGGAACACTACAATGGAATTTTTTTGAAATGTTACGTTGATTGGTCTAACACACTCCGTGAGTGGTGTCATTTTCAGCTCTTAAGAATTGCATTACATTGTCCAGGCTTCAGCATGATCTGTTTTAACAAACATGCAAATGATGTAAATGTTTTTGGCAATAAAGTAAATATATAATTCATTCCAAGAAAACTGCGAATTTCGACGCAACAATTTCAAATTCAGTGATGTTTTTTCAATCTAGCGAACTTATTTGTGAATCAACTGATTTTTGCAGAGAAGCCTGTGGCAGCACTGTCTGGGTCGCGCTGTTTAATGGCATCTGGTTGGTGTGTATCACAGTTAATCCCCCCAAGCAAAGCACCAAGCCCAAAACTAAAATATGAAGCACCATGAATCAGTGGAGTTTTTATCACACTTCTAATGTCAAGTCCCCCCCTGCGCAAACGTAAAGCCCCCCTATGGAAGAGCCTCTGGCGACGGTTCTGGTATATCAACCAAATGGAGCATTCCATACCTGAAATAGTAGACGCCAAAACAAAACGACAGTAATTTTTCTAAGAAACATAACTGACGTAGATGTGCGCCGCGCTCCGGCGCGCCTCGGACTACTTCAGACAATCTCAAGTAGACCTACGTTAACGCAAGTGCGTACTTATAGCAACACGCAAAACTGCATGAACAACCTTTGGCCGATCGGCAAATTGCCGCATGCTGCAGCGCGTGCACACGAGCACACATATTTATCTCGCGCTGCATCGCTTATGGTTAGACAGGCAAAAATAAAAGACCAGTGGCTACGAGATACCATGCACTTGGCACAAACTGAAGACACCCAATGCAAGGACAAAAGTATGGCACGATGGGAAATTTTTCCACAGCGTTTACTTGAAAGCCATGCGCTAATATTTTCCAGAAAGATGAATGTCGGTCTAACCTTGCCTCTCCTGAATGTAAGCTTGTATCAGATAAGACGAAACACGAAACACGTTCTGCAACATCTTTGTGCAAGTGCTGACTTGGTGCAGTCAGCATCCGCCAACAGCAAATTAAGATATTTATAGATCCCACCACTGAAGCTCGTCAGTTACGCCTGTTGACCAGAATGTAAGAAATTGGAGGAGCAAAATATCGTTGAAAGTTTCACCAAAACGCCGTTCGAATTCTCAACTGCAACTGCTTAGTTAATAATGTTGATGATAAGCTCTGCCACGCATGAAATAATACCATACATTTGCTCTTACATTGCGTTCTAGATCAGGGTTGTGCAAACACGAGCGCGTTGCATCGTTTGGCTGGGTTTGTTCTGCGAACACTAAGTTGGCAGTATCTAACCGCGCTTTTACAATTGTTCCCTGAATATACTGTACAATGCAAACGGCCTCGCGACGAAATAATACGCGCCTGAGTGAAACAGTGCAACTCAATTAAATACAGATGCACTTAATTATATTTTCCTAATATCGGAAGTAAATTCACTGCCTTGTTTCTAACAACTTCTCAAGCAATAACCGTCACCATGATTATAAATTCACAACATCCGTACTGCATTACAGCGAAAAGGACTCCTGACACCAGGTTTACATAAACACTGCGTGGAGACGCTCTGCTTATGTAAGCTAAATGTAAATTAACCAAAAGCAAGAGTACCATTTAACCTGGACCGTCAAGACATATTTGCAACATTTGTTAAGGTACTACACATGAGATATGCCTTGCACAATCGGCCAATTTTCTACTGAATACGCAGTCCTGGCAGGCCCGCAATCAGGGGTCGAGCAACCGGGCACTTATCCCCTCCGGAATTTTCAAAAACGTGTTTGGTTGTTAGGTACTGTAAGTTATAATCATTTGATCCCTCTCCCAAAAATAGTACTGCAACAAGCTGCAATCATTTGCCCCCCTAAACTATCAGCTGGTTGCGGCCCTGGTCAATTCACACAGTAACTGCCCTATTCGTTCATTTGGTCGTGCCTTGCATACAACAGATCCCCGACTGATCCCTGCAGCGTCCCGGTAAGACGCATTGAAAGGCAGAATATACCAAAACTATTGCAAACGTTGTAGCTCACGATTTCACGGAGGTGCCCTACCAATTGAGGGGTCGACCTAGCTGTTGCAGAAGCGCGGATCAGTCTTTCAACGAAGCGACCTGAAACATCTTGAGGTTGTCAAGCCAAGGCAAGGCGGTACAAAGGATCTCACCACTTCGTCGTTAATAACTCCTCGATTATATTCATATGCATAACAAACTCTTCAATACGTGGCAACGTGAAGCCAGAGCAGTGTAGCGTAATGCGGTTCACGAAAGAATAACATCGAACAACAGCGCTGAGGTTTCACAGGAGCGAACGGAAAAAGCGACCACATCGCCGTGACGTACGTTAGTTAGCGTTGTGGCAGGAGCCTTTTGTCGACTTCTTGGCTAACATGTTAACTGTTAAACTGTTCACATGCAAGTACGTTGCATCGGATCGTGAACAGAAAATGCCTTAAAACAAAAAGAAGAAATGCACGAAATACAAAAGCCCATATGCATCCACTACACAAGTACACATTGACGTCTGCACCTGCGGTTCTTGACACGTGCACCTCAGACAAGGTCCCAAAACAATTATTGGTTCGCTCTGTATTCTGAGGCATTTCACACCCATCTCACAACAAATCAGTTGCGTAAATGACTGCAGTAGCATTCGACTGTAGTTCTGTGGTTGCATTCCAAAAAACTAGTTCGGGAAAGTAACAGCTATGAAACTTGCGCTTGAAACATTTTTCAATCTCGCAACCATTTTCACCTAGGATTTGATTTGAAACACAAAAAATCGACAAGAGTTTTGTTCGTCGAAGTCGCAGAACATTTAGATTGAACCAAGCAGTCAAAACTTTTACACCAGGGCTTCATTGATAGCGTTGCCATCAAACGACTGTCGCATCAATGTCATTGCGAAACATTTTCTGGTACAGCGGTGGGTTGACTGCACGCTCGTTACTTTTCTCGAACTTTGCTTGAAAAGACGCATTCGAAGAACTTGCAGACAACTTTGTTACAACATTATAGGCGTAACAGCAGATCAGTGCAGGCAAATCAAGCCGTTTGAAACGGTATTGTCAGATGACAAACGACACGCAGCTAAGTCCTGTGCTGCGATGTTAAGAACCGCAGGAATCTCATTGGTTTTTCGCTGAATCGCGACGAAGCGACAAACCAGGACTTATAAGGGCATTTCGCAGATTTCCTGGGTCTTGTACTTCAAACGGCTCACTTAAGAAAACAACTGACTTCCAATAAATTGGCTTGCTAAACATTTCACCTCTGACAGTACTAAGGATTTATTGCGAACAGCAGGAGAAGCAAAAGCTTTATCAAGGCATAACATTTTAGCCCAAGTAGGTAACAGTTTTCCTGTTGCGAATTTCACAAAAAGGACAACAAACTATAACTTTGGTGCCACATAAGAAGTAAACGGACGCCGTTCTTTCAAACAATTGTGGGATGATATTTCCCCCTGCAGAACTGACTCCATCAACGAATGCTACAGTGGGCGATGCGTTTTTGGGTTATTTACTGTGCGTGCTTGCGACCTACTGTACTTTTTTGAAAGAGCTCGAGTTCCCTGGCAGTGGCACAATTTGAATCAAGGTGTAAACACCTTACAATCCTGTAACAAATAACCACTGTTGCGAAACAAAGAGTTTTGTTTGAACGATGTAGTCCAGTGGTTCTCAACCGCCGGTCCGCAAAAAACGTGCATTTTCCGTCTAACACATTCGTAGATTTTCCGTCAGGCATCAAGTTACTGAAAATGGTTAACGTTCATTTTGAAATCGGTAAAATCCTGGTCAATGACATGTGGCTTGCGATTAAATAGACTGGATAGCCCACTTTCGTTTATACTCGGCTTTTGTACACCTTCCGGAGTGTCACGAGTGGTCTGTGGGCCGCCCGTCTCTGCTTGTTTGCACCGCGGGACGCGCGGCTACTTCGGTAGTGATTGCTGCACTGCGGTGGCGAGTCAGTGGTTGCACGCACGTGAATCGTTTGCTTGCATGCATTCATCAGCGCCGAGCACGAGACTGCATGGACAGGCCGCAAGTACAGTTTGACAAGTCGTCGGTGTGACCTGACGGGGAATCGATACAAGCCTATACTAACTTTGGTGGTACAGTTGCTCAACCAACTGTACCACTTAGCCGGTTTAGATTGGATATTACGACGCAAAATAAAATCCTTGTGCCGTTTCACAATCATTTTGTTCTTGAGAAAGTACAATGGCGTCTATTGGTGGTAAACAGGTCTTAAGAGATTTAGCTTTGGTGACCGCTAGGATATTGAGAGACGGTTGTCTGAAATCTTTACCATAAACTTCATGGTGCGTCACTGGCAGTAGCTGTATTATATAAATAGTAATCTCCCGATTAATAGGCTACTGTCTACTTGTACTGTTTATTTCATATTACAGTAGTTGCTGATGATGTATTGGAGACCGTAACCTCCTAGACTTGGTTAAATCTTTGATACCGGGACTTGGCCAAAATAGCCTAGACCAGCTATGTCCAACCCAAATGGCTTACTGAGCCAAAAATTAAGTCACTATCTTAACCAGGGCCGCACACTGAATGACATATTAATGAGGGCCGCACATTGAATGGCTTACTTTGATCTTTGGATGTATTGAAAGCGTTCGAATCCTAACTGCAATGATAACAGACGTGATAAAGTGGTACTGAAAACCACCTGCATCGAAACTGTCAAAATTCAAGATTATCAAAATAAGGACAGGTTGTCAGTATGTAGTATACTTCAACTACAGCGAAAACCTATACTGGGCCGCACAAAACTATGGACTGGGCCACATGCGGCCCACGGGCCGTGGGTTGGACATAGCTGGCATAGACCGACACCTGAAAACTTGCAAGTTTTGCCAACCTTTTTATAATTGTTTTCAAAAAAAATCTTCCAAGCTGAACTTAAGTCAAATTTCTGGAGTTTTTTGTACCTTTTTTTGTTTTTCCCCTTCTTGAAGATACGACAACTGGTTGTTGAAGTGCTAAGTTTTACTAACCTTTATCGACAGTGCATTCAACCTCTCCAGGCAATACACTGAAGAACGAGCCTTGCAGACTTCGAGACCAAGACAAGGCTTTCAAGACCAAAATTCCTCAAAAATGGGTCTAGAGTCTAGGGGTTCTCAAAGTTTTTTTCACATTCCTCCCTTACAAACCCAAACACTGTGAATTCCTCCCCAACAACAAAGATCAGATCACAAATGACAATTGCAAAAATTTTACACTACCTACTGTGAAGAAACAAAAGACGATTATGAACCAAACAGCATCTTTTATAACACCAGTCACTGCAGTTAAAGCACCTTGTACTCAGTGTTGCCAGTTTGGCTTTTTTTCAACTCCTTTGGCTTTTTTTATTGGTTAATAAGATTTTTTATGTCAATTTGACAGATTTAAAGATGATTTTGGCAGATTTCTGGACACTGTTTCTAGACACAGAATGATACATTTTTGTTCGAAACTCTTTAAGAAAATATATAATTTTTTGCCTTGCCGTTTCATGCTTTTAGGTTTTCAGATTGCTCTTCAGCAAGACCAAAAGTTTCGAGAAGTTTTATGGAGTAAGCTGTATTTTTTTTATGTGTAAAGTATGTATACATTGCCTTTCAAAAGCCAGTGTGGGTGTTTTAAAGGTGTCGATACACATTGTGTATTCATCTTGTATTTGGCTTTTTTGGTGCTATTTGCTTGTTGTGAGGGTTGATCTGACCTTTTTTGCTAATAATGACGACCTGGCAAGCCCGCTTGTAGCTGCAAGTTACTGCGATTGCTACCGGACAGGCGCATGGTCCGCTTGATCATGGAGATGGTTGGCAATCGCAGCTTCACCCTTACCATCGCTAACGGCAAAAGGAGTACGTTACGACGCCTCAAGAATGGCGTCCCTCAGATTCGCCCTGTCACCTCTTATCTTCAACATCTAAATCTCTGACCTGCCAACCACCGTCTCCAGAACGTATAAACACGCCGACGACCTAGCAACCATGCATGCTGATGGAGACTGACAACAGTGGAAGGGGTGCTAAGCAAAGAAATGGCAACAATAGGTGAATACCCCCAGACGTGGAAGTTAAAGCTCAGTATTACAAAAACAGTGTTGGCAGTCTTCCATCTCAACAACAAGGAAGCTAAATGTGAGCTGAAAGTCAACCACAACAATGAAACCCTGCTTTTCTGCTCCGAACCCATATGCCTCGGAGTAACGTTGGACAGATCGCTCACGTATCGCCGACACCTCGAGTCACTTCGCAAAAAGTTGATATCACGCATTGCACTCTTGAAGCGGCTTGCTGGCTCGGGCTGGGGTGCTGTAGCAACAACATTGCGATCAGCAACTTTAGCCCTGGTCCATTCGACAGCCGAGTACTGCGCTCCTGTCTGGTGCCGCAGTGCTCACACCTTCCTCATTGACTCTGTCATCAACGACGCCTTGCGAACTGTGACTGAATGCCTGCGTTCTACACCAGCGGAAAATCTTCCTATCGTCGCAGGCATCCAACCTGCTGAGCTTAGTCGCAAAGAGCCACATTAGGCCTATTTACATGGTCGTGCTAGCAAGTGCGGTCGAAGGGAGTTTTGACGTCATAAGAGCTGGGTGCAATTGAACCAAAACGAGAACGTTGCAGATGTGTGTTTACATGCGCTTCAGAACGACTGGGTTGGGTGTTCTGTGCTGCTGACTTTAGGCTAGCGGCGCTAGCTTCACGAGTAAACTAATTATTTTGGTCGTTGTAGAGCTGTAGGTTTT
>JGI24158J21664_10003105_pt1 | contig 20613 bp, 16 predicted proteins | sample Ectturendosymbi3_FD_21664 | JGI IMG/M metagenome (IMG submission 21664) | reverse complement strand
GTTGTGATGTATATCGCAGTGCTTAAAGTTATACTAATAAAACCATGAGTGAATACAATTTTGTTGTGATAAACTGAGCGGTGTCGAGCGAAACCGGAGGGTCTAAGTTTCTTAATTGTTAACTTGGGCGTGCCATGGACACTTCCACTAACCAGTGCTCTTGCGGAATTGTTCTAAATGTGTAGTGGTCTTCATCTTTAGAAGGGGACTGCCACACAATACAACAGAACAAGTGGCCCTTGATTGGATCAACTTGGGCTTCCTAGCTGGGTTGGCTGGCCTATTCCACATCAACGAGAGCTGGTAATAGCCATGTTTGGGGGCAGATGTTCATCATAGTTTGCGAAATGTTTTCACTAAATAGAGAAAAACGGGAAAAGCAACCAGTCACGGGAGAGTGAATGAGTTAGGAATTTCGGAAATATTTCCGGTATGTGCAAATTTAGTCTACTATCCGATGCAAAGCAAATTATTCATGTTTTTATTTATGGCTTGCACTGCCAATACAGCATTTGACAGTGATACAATCCGTAAAGATAACTCTTGAAGCAAGTGGTACTGCGGAGACATCTGTGCCAGTTGTTCTGTTTGGAAGGTGGACTGCTTCCCAGCAGCTGCAATGCGGACAGCGCAGAAATTTTTAGGTTTCATGAAGTAGCTTACAAAGTCTAATTTTTAGTGAGTTATTATTTATGCTGCAGTAGTGAGCAAACTTGTTCGCGAAACCAGAAACAATGGCCCTTCTAGGAAGATAAAACTCGTTTGGTGAAAAGCATTGAAAATGAACTACACAAACTTTACAGTAGGAAGAGACAATGAGAAAGCATGTGCCATTTGAATATATTACTGCACCATCGCTTCACAATGTCTTGAAAATAATTCATTCGTTCTTAGGGTTGCCAGATAGCCGATATTTCACCGGCCTGGCCGGTATTTTGCTGCTAATTTAGCAGAAGCCGGTAAAAGGCCGGTATTTTGAAAACCAGTGCCTGAAGCCGGTATTTTTAGAACAAACAGATTGCCGTAACTTAAAAAAAAACTAACGCAGAATTTCTCAAATTATAATGATTCTAGTAGTGAATCTTGTCAGAACAGTTCCTTCAGCGAAGTTTATTTGCTGCTGTTGTCGCAATCCTTGGTGGAATTTTTACGTCACACTCACACCGAAATGTAACGAGCCAGCCAAAATACGATAAAATTACTGTGACTTAACAACACTGAGTGTCTCTCTCAGGCCCGTAGCCAGGTTTTAAGTTTTGGTAGGGCCAAATACGTTTTAGGCAAGATTTTTGTTTTTTGTATGTTTATTTAAAAAACATTTCTGGGCACAACAATATTTGGGGATACTGAAAAAATTTGGGTGGTTGTTCACGAATGTCCCCCGCGGCTACGAGCCTCTCTCTCTCTGTTTTCCCTGAGCTGCTTGCTAATAACGATACAGCTTAGATCTGCCACTGTTGACCAAATTGCCGGTATTTTTAGAAAACCCATCTGGCAACCCTATTCGCTCCCCCTTTCTTACTCGTTTTATTTGCAAAGGTTGACATTTATTTTCAAAGCACAGGTTTCTCTTGCCATGAGGTTTTAGAACTCTTGTTACCATAGGTGTAGCCAGGGGGGAAAGGCCCCCCCCAAATTTTTAGAAAACAGTCATTTTGTGCTTTGAGAGGCGTTTTTCCAAACAAAATAGTGTTATTCGCCTAAAATCAAACATTTTGCCCCCCCCCAATTCTTGAGCTGGCTACGCCACTGGTTGCTACGCTGTCAATTTTCGAACTTCTGTCGTGAAATACGTGACTGTTGAACTGAAGAGGGATTTGACTAAAAGGTCCAGTTCACATCCTTTATCTACTTCTCAGACGCAAATAGGCTTGGTTGATACATGTGAAAGTACCATTCGTGAAGATGATAAAGGGACTGTGTGAAACTTGTGCATTACCATCCAAAATCAGCAGCCTCAACACATCATGTACAATATACACTGCATTGCCATAAACGGTATGTGAAGGTAAGAATGGTCACACAATGTGCTGCTGCTTTGCTAATTGTTTGCACAGCTTGTTTGCTTCTCTGAAAGAGGTTTTGATGATATTCCTATTCCAATACGTATAAAATAATACCAGCTTGGAATGATTTGAACGAAAGGTGGATTGAATGGTTTTGTACTGCGTCTCTGTCGTTGGATTAAAAACCAGTTTTTCCACTCATAGACTGTTAGATTAATTTGAAGCGAACTTTTTTCAAAACATTGTGGTGCAGCAAACCAAATATGTCGCTTAAACAGAGCAACTATACAGGTTACGCAGAACAAAAATTTTAGCACATAAATACCAATTTGATGAAGCTAATTCACACACTCTTTCAAAATCTAGTTTGAAGCAGTTTTATTCGAGGAATGCAAGCTAAAATGTTGAGATTAATGAGCTTTGACGAAATTCAAAGTTTGCTATTCTTTTGATTTGTAGAAAACAAATTTTCGTAATTGTTTTACGAACAAAGTCCGTAACTCACATATTTTACACAAGGTGTGCTTTGCAGCAAAGAAAATTCTTGCACGGACCGCTGAATTGCAACTGAAATTGTTGGGTGAGAAGCGAATGCCAACATCTTTTTCTTGAATTGCAGTACGGCTTCCTGAATTTTTGCATTGACATTCGATACATCTGCGCATAAGAAAATAATGCTTATTTAAAGATTTTGAAGTTCCTATAGATATTTTTACAAAGTCAAAATATTCCTCAGATCATTGATTACATCCTGAAGCAGATGTTAGGACTAGCACTAATTTGGTCAGAAAACGTGTAAGCGGTTTGAGATCGAAACGGATGCCAACTTTACAGTGATGTGTGAACGTATCCCCGTTTTCGAGATAGTGTAGAAATTTATGTCTGTCAATACGGTAAGGATATGCCGTTTGAGCGAGCCTCCGGTTCGCGTTCAGTTTTTACTGACCCCTGGCTACACCTTTTTGTAACGTTATCATTACATTTCATCTCACAGACAGATACACACTTCAAAATAACAGTGACTCTCCTTTGCATTTTATGCATTTCTTCAAAACCTGGACAGCATATCGAGGGAAGTTATAAAGATTTCCACAACTTTTCACGGCGCACTTTTCTACCAAACGTTTCACAGAAAATTTTGTTAATGTGTTAAATTTTTACTGCAGCAAAGAGCAGCATTTGTACGCAGTTAATCATCGTTTCCCGTCTGCCGAAATGGCAGAAATCTTTGACTTTTTTTTATCCAATTGCGACTTGTTTTTTAAATGATTCGACGAGAAGAAAGAGCATCATTTCACGAAAAAGTAGCAATGGGTGCCGGAAAATATGATCAGAAATTAAGGCTTCTGATCTTTATGCAATAAGTGAAGCATTTACACATTTTTCAATTTCTGTAACACTTGCAAGCATGTTGTGACCGCTACGCAACCCAAGAGAAGTTCCAGACTTACCCACAGAGAACATTCCTGTTAGGACTGATGCCACTCAACATTGGCGTGTTAGGACTGATGCCACTCAACATTGCATGCCACTCAACATTTCACTCCCTGAGTGAATTCCTTCTTGTACATTGCCAAAAGATGACAAAATGTTCAAATCTGAAGCCTCTGTAAAACAGTCTACATGTGGTGATCGACAAGGTCAAAGTAGACGGTACAACAAAATCATTCGTGCAGACTTTCAAGCTGCTAAAATTTCAAACAGACAAAGAATAAAATCTCGTCATGTTTTCCATAAAACAAAAAACAGTAGTCGTCATATTTTTGACCAGATGCTTCGAATTTATTTTGTGTGAAAACTTGGAAGAATATGTAATAGTGTAAAATACAAATGACACAAGTAACGAAACCATACTTACCATGAGCATAGCTTAAGTGGACAGTGAAAAAGTGAGAGGAATCTACTGAGAGATAGGTTGCTCGTTATAAAATATAGGCAAATGATAATGCTTTTTGGTTTTGCTAGGTTTATACTCCTCTAATCGTCTATTCATTTGCAGAAGCCAAGTGGGAAGAAACTTCCACCTGATCGTGCAAAAACATAGGTAATATACTTGCTCTACATGACAAGAAGCTCAGAATTTTATTTGAAGTGAGTTTCTTTGAAATATCAAACTCTGCTTATTTGCCGCTTGTGTGTATGGAAAAAATCGAAGATTGTTGTAAAACGTCAAAAAATGTAACTTTGTTTTGAACACAGACTGTCTAAATTTTATAAAAGCTGAAAATGCCAAATGACGGAAGCAATAAAACGCATTTACTAATTCGTTTCTACGTAGTCTAATTTTACGTTTTTTTTTCAAATCTAGTAGTGTTTTCGTTGATTATAAAAAGTTTTGAAGATCCTGCATTTCTAAATTTCTGTCAGACGTTTGTTTTCTATTTATCAGATTTATAAGCGAGTTTTGATTTTGTTCACAAAGCCATGCCATCTCCATCTTATTTTAGATTGTTGCTCGACACACTGATTAATATAGTCTCCCTTTTTGTAAGCATACTATGTAACGTACTGTCCACCAAACGGCCATCTCGCTCGCAACAAAAACGTGTTACATGACCTATGGTAAGTATAGGAGCAAGGAACCCATTGTCGAAACTCAACTGCTTCCGATTGTTAGGATAAATAAAGGCTGGCTTCCTGATGATTTGAGCTCCGCTTTCGATTCTCTTTTTGTTGCAGTTCATGTCCGTGAGGCAATACTTATTCAGTATTTATATCTGTGCAAATATGTTCAAGCAATTAGTCTCCACAAAGGTGCAGCAGTCGAATTGTCAGCAAAAGTTTTTAATTGGAAGTCGATTACACGCAACTTTATGCATCTTTAATCCTGATATCTTATTGAAATATAATCTTGCTGTGTAAAAATCTGTGTAAATGTGGTTTCAGAAGCAGTTGAAGGCTGAGGTATTGCAGTTAAGCACAGGAATGAAAGACTGGGCAGTTCATTATTTTTCTTCGGAGTTGTAAAACGTGTCTCTATATAGATCTTTTGTAGTCGCTGAATTGTATTTTTGATTAATTTTATTTGATGTCACATTCTACTGGGACAAGTATGCAAGGCATATAAAAAAATCTTCTCTGCTATAAATCATCGAGAGTATAGAGACGACCTCAATAATGGTATGCTGCAGAAAAACAATGGCAAAGTTTTAAAGTGCGCCGGTAGAAAATTACCCTGAAAACGATGTGTTCAGGCAGTATTAAACCGTTCTCCTCCAAATGTTTAGTGAAATGTTTGTGACTTCCGCATTGAGTAATGCATTACTGATCTCACGGCATGAATTATTAAATATTGTTAATAAACAGCTGCAGTGAACAATTCGAAGTAAAACGGGATTAAAAGTGTTGTGATCCGAAAAATCTATTTCCGACAAGGCGTGAAAGCTGCATTGCAGTATTTCTTAGTACTCATTTACTTTAGCTAGTGAGCATTCTTCGGATTTTAATTCTATCTTTTTAAGACTTTTGTATTTTTTGTTTACCCCATAGAGGGGGTGAGAGTGTTTTTATCGACTCTATCTTACTTAGGTAGTTTTTGCGTTGTGAAATCTTTTACCACCACAGATAAACGTGCCTGTAACTGATAGTGCGACCAATTTCCTGAAACTGATATACTATGAAAAGTATTGACAAGTTTCACCAGCAGGTTGGATGACAAGCCTTTTGGTAATAATTCCGGCTTGCAGAATCGGGGGCCAATATCAATTAAAACTACCAACGAAATACAATACTTATGAATAAACAGAAAGTATCTTTGTGTGATTAACTAGTGATTGCATGACGCAATGCAAGTTTAAAGGTGGTAACTAGAAGTTCCTCTGGTGTTAAATAATTCTGTATTTAGCAATTTTAATTGTAGGCAATTAGCAGTTCGTTTGTCACATCAGCCTAATAAACGGTTAGTAAAAATTTGAAATTCATTAGCATGTCTCCATGCAATACTGAAGAAAGCCACTCTGCAATCTTTATCGTTTTCATGGCTGCCGCTCATGAACTAGAACAACAAATCTTAGGGTTTTTAAATTGAACCTGCACTGAAAATGTTACTTACAGTAAAAGATTTTTTCAAAATATCTGCAGGCTAAAGACATTTTCAGCTTGGTTGATTAGACATTAATTAACCGCAACTTTAGTCATTATGAAGAGCAAGGTGTACTGCGTGACACTTGTGATTTTTGCTGTTATACAAGGCGTTGTACCGGAATGTTCCCAAACTTCACCTTGCACTCCTTTGCGGGGTAGGTTTTTTTCTGTGGCTTTTTTCTTTTGAGGTAAATTGATTTGCATTACAGTTTGGCGATATTAAAACTTTGATATTTGTGGTTGTTACGTCGTTACTCTTAACTGTAAAAATAAAGGAATTGCTATACATGACTCTAACACCTTGAAGGTTGAGCAGGTGATGACAACAGAACTGGAGATGTTGATAGCACATCTCCGTCCTTACGCAAAAGACGTATCTAAGAAAGTGTTACTCTGAATCAGGCGAGTAGCCAGAAAATTTTTTGGGCAGATAAATTTTCCAACTCGAATAAATACTTGGCTTTACGTGTTCGTGGCAATTTTATCTCAAAAGTTTTAATAATTTCTGTTCAAAATTTAGAAAGAGAGACTGCACCTTTCGTCGCCCCTGGCTACGCCTCTGCTCTGAATGGCAAGCATTGCAATAAAGCTGCTCTGTGTGCAGACATTCCAGTTTCAGTAAAACGATTTATTTTTTAATTGGAATAAAATTTTAGGTAAATTTATTTTTTTGTCCTGGATTTCATGCAAGCGCGTCTTCAGGTTTTGGTTCATGGGGGCGTAATGATTATTGTTCGTACAAGTATTATTTTTCGTACCTGAATTTATTGTTGCCGTTGCCTGGAGCTGTTGCGCCTCTTGATAAGGCGTTTCGTTGAAGGATGAGTGGAATTACTGTGCTATAGAAAGTCATTAATATATTCCAGCCGCTCGTGCTGTTTATTTCAGTTGCTAGCGCCGTGAGATCTGGCTGCTTTAGCTGTACCATAATCGCCATGTTTGCTTTCTATTTTTAGTATGTCGAAACTCAGTTCTTTAAACCCTGGCAAATAGTATACCAGCTATTTGCATCAACAAATTGTTTCCTCACAGGGGAGGGTCAATAAACAACGCGAAAGGGCTTCTACCTGTGAAAGCCCTAAAAAAATAACAGGAGGGAACTAATTGCAAAGGGACCAGGAATTTTGTCAGAATGTTTTCAGAAATTGCGGAAGATATCATGGTTACTGAATCTAAAATTTCTCACATAAAATTCAAACACTTCGTTCCTGAAACGACTTCAAGTGAGTCGCAATAATTGCATGTTTCGAACTGACTTGTTGCGGGTTTATAAGGTTTACGAGTATATCTGACCCAGGAAGCCCATAGTCAAGACGAGTAATGTCATTCAACTAAAAGGACAGAAAGGGTGGACTTGACAGGGGTCTGGGTCTCCAAACTACGACCCGCAGGTCACATCCGGGCCGCGATGCCATTCATCCGGCCCGCAAAGGCGTGAACGTTAGTTGGCCACCTGTTGCTGCGTTGCAGGCTAGCCTTACCTGATTTGTTACCGAAATCTGAGGTCTTTGTTAATGCTAGGTAAATCCCATCTGAAGCCAGGTTTTCCCACTATGCTAAAAATTTTTATTTTTGACCGGACTTTATGTNCGGTCCTCGAACTGTNGGGTAATAGNTTATGTGACCCTCGGACAATAATGTTCGGNGACCCGTGGAGTAGAACAACTAAAGTGTACACGACACACTATGGCGCGGCAACATTCCGGGATTTTTTTGACACATCAAAGAAGAAAAACTTTTATACCTCAAAGGTGGTGCGCTGTTCCGGAAGCCAAGTGAGGAAAAGTCAAGAAATGGATCGATGCACTCAAGCTTGACTGTTCAAATGAGTGATTTCACGCTGGATTGGCTCACAGTGAATCGAAGGCTGTATAATGGGGAATACCCAGGAACGACATTTTATTGGAAACCTGGTGACACTATCTTCCTCACACTGGTAAACGTCCGCATTGAGATCAACCGTGTTTGTGCATATATAGCTAGGATTAAAACAGACATTTTTTACGACCAACCTGCAGTTTGCTGTGGTGTAGAGAAGGACGTTTTTTGCTCGGACTTAGAGTAGGAGATCTCTGAAAGCTCAACAATAACCGTTTGAATAACTACAATCTTAGTTCACTGTAATATCTTCAATGCAGAACTACTACTCCAGAAAAGAGCACATAGCTCCAACTTTGCAATGCTAAGCGGTTAAAAGTTTATATAATCAAGTAGAAATATGTTAGTAATAGATACATTTACTATTTGATCAAGCAGTTTTTTTTCAAAAGCTCAACAAGTTTTAAAGGCAACTTTTTTTGCTGTTAAGAAAACTGCATGTTGTGAAGTGACTCAGATGGTTGCAAAGTAGTGAACACTTGTTTCAGATAAATTTGCTTGACCAACCTGATTACAGCGGCGAACCACATGCTCTGCGGTTTCCCAACTCAACCAACGTCCATACTCACGGTCTGCACATCAGCAGCAAGGTAAAATGAGCATATTTGTGAAAGATCATGTGAACTAAACGCACAGTGTTTTCTTGCTGGCCTAGAACATCACATTTTTCGACTTTGCATTTCGAAAGACTTTCCTAGTGTTGAAAAGGTGTATGGAAATGAAAACAACTCAAAAAGATGGTATATGAATGGAGAACGAAACAAAGTACTAACACAGTTACTGATTCCTTTCATTTCCCGAGGAAGTAGAAAGATGCTGGTAACAGAAAAGCAGATACTGTGCACTAAATGCAACCGATTGAAGCGAAGTATGTAGCAAATCAGCTGCAAACTTCCTGAATTCATCCAAGATTTTGCCGATTGCTGGCTAAAATGTTTGTATGGTTTTTACGTTGAAATGCGAGTCATCTAATCAAAAGCTGTGTTGTTTTCAAGAATGATTTTGCTGCTTGATATTTTCTGGTGACTATGCTGACCAGTTACATCATTTATGACACAGCAAAAATGAAGCAACTGAAGCGAATTACTTTTTTGCAAGCTCAGCAAAATGTGCTATTGAAGTCAGAAACTCATTTGTGGTGTTAACAGTGTAGTATTATTTGAAATTATTAAAGGTTTACAGCACTGTTGCAACCACTCGGAAGGCGCGGTGTTGAATGCGCGATGCACCACGAACGGGATGTGCGCTAAGAGTAGCACCAATGTGTACGTGGTGCGAACAAGCAATAGTAGAGTGATCTCGTCGGGTGATCTCTATTGTTGCTTACTGCCACATTGTAAAGCTTTGCGAGGCTCTTCGATGGCAACAGTACTACGGAAGGCATCTTTTTTGCAATTCATTTTTTTCTTGCATTTATGTCTTTTTGATCAAAAACGCTTCGATTTACACAAACCTTTCTCTACAGGAACCACAAGATAACGTTCTCATCCAGGTTGGCCCAAGAAATGAATACCAGTACATGTATCACATCCATCCAAAACAGGCCGCCGGAACATACTTTTATCATCCTCACAAACACGGAAGCGCTTATTTTCAGGTTGTGTTTTCGTGTGTCGTGTGTGTGTTGTTTCAATGCTGCTTTATACATGCACATAGTTTATGTATGCCAAACTTGCCAAAAATAAAATTCTGAAAGGTAATATTTTCGTCAGTACTACTGGAGTATGTAATAAATCGCTATCTGCTTGTTTCCTTTTCAAGTTTGCAAAATTATTTCGTTTCAGCGCTTTTTTGCTCGAAACTGCCATTCGATTTGAAATTCTGGTTTCGCTGGTTTTAATATTCTGCACAAACAAACTCCTATAGAGAAAATGTGATATAATGTTATCAGCCATCGGCCGCTCGCAATCGCAATGGCGAAGTGCCAAATAAAAAAGCGAGGAAAGATTCACCAAGATGAAGACGTGACTTGCTGAGTCAACATAGGTCCAGCCGAGACAATTTTACCAAAAAAGTGACCACGAAACCGTCGATATTTCGATGGAACATGTAAAAGTGAAAATCCACCGTTACCTTTCTGGAAGAAGCAGGAGAAGACTTTCCTTCTTATTCCCCACTACTATACACCAGTGATCACTGGTCATTTTACACCGGTCTTAATTTATTTTCAGAATCTCGGCGGAATGTCTGGTATGATAATCATCGAAGACGACCCCAAAACAATGTCACCCGAGCTCGACGCCGCATCGTGTCCCAATAACTGTGATAACGACATACCGATGGTTTTCCAACTTTTCCAATATAGGAGCGACGAGGACGGAAGTTTCTCGGTGGCACAAAAAGACATTCACGACGATGACATGTTCAGGTATGTAGAAGAAAATTGGTCGTGAAAAAATGTAGAAAAATGGCTGCTGGGTTAAAGTACGAAACCTTGCTGAGAACACGTAACACATATGAAGTTCACGATGACGTCAAATAGTAACTGAGACTAATATAAAATCACCACAAACAGAAAGGACCTTGAAATCCTCTACTATATTACAGTAAAGTTAACAAGCACCAATATGAGTGTTTTCAGTGGATAAATTCTATTGCTATTTGAAACGGTGGCTAAACGTTGTGTCGTGTACTTCGTTTCGAACTTGTTGGCGACGCGGTCTGACTGCAACACATTTCTTTATTATCCATATTCTCATCACAAGTGTAATGCAATTTTCTTAAGTACTTGTTTTTTGGTGTCAGAACAGTTTTGTGTGTGCGTATGAATTTTGTTGAACTTAAATATAGGTTCTGCTAAAAGTACAATTTGCATCGCACATCGCTGTTGGCACGAAGAAGCTTGATGAACCATGCCATGGTGCCACCTCTATTTATTACTCACAATAAAAACATCCTCCATTAAATCTTGAAAGCTTCAACAATTCTGGTTTAGTTTCTGCGAAAATAGTTTTAGAAATAAGAACCTCCTCTGGGCTTTAATATTTTGTTGATGTTATGAACTCCATTCACAACTTTGGTCAAAATGTTTTCTAACTTCATTCCTTGCAATGAATAGACTCTTTTCTTTAACAATTTTGGAGCATAAAGTCAGCGAAGGCTTATCCACATCATTATAAATCTGAAAAAACCTTAAACCATTCATGATTATTATGAAACGTTTCGGAGTTTCTTTTGCGATTGAGAATGCATTAAGAACAATCCGAAATGTTTCGTAATAAACCATGGGTAATTTTTGAAGTCTTTCTTAGTTTTGCTGCATGTAAACAGTATCGTTACTGAAAATGTTTTACTGATTCCTCATACGCTGTAAAGTAATCCGCAAGCCACTGTATCAGAATAACTGCTGGGTTTTGAACCAAAAACAAGGAACTGAACGGCACGTTGTTTGGGGGGCCATAATTAAAGTACTGACATTTCTAGTTTTCTACACAGTCAAAATTCATGTTTACTCAAAAGTAATATTTCCATCACCGCTTACTAAAAAGAACATACCAGATTTAGTGAAGAAATATTATAACAAATATATTAAAAATCGTTAAGCATTGTGAAAGGTCTGCTCTAACACTTGAAATGCAGGCTCTACTCGTAATAGCTCAAGGGAAAAATTTTCCCAACGTTGATTTCAACAATGGCTTCCCTGCACAGAAACGTTAGAATCTTGTAAATACCACCCGTAGAATCATGTAAACACCATTTACGTTTGAAAAGTATATCCTTGTATTTCAGAGACCTTATGTGAGCGAGTATAGGCAGCTTTCACATTTTTTCGCCTTCAGGTATGATCAGTACTTTCGTCAATCACTTAAAACCACTTGGAAGATAGCGTTTTGCGTGAGGTAGATATTCGGAAAATGTTGAGCAAGCGGACTACACCATAGGAGCGAAAGAATCGAGAAGCACTTGGTAAACACAGAGATTGCTGGAAACATCCAAACTTCTATTTGCAGTATCTTGCTTTCTGCCAGCAATCCAGCATAGAACGGCGGGGGGGACAAAATAGCAATCTGGGAAGCAATGTAGCGTATTAAAGTCGAGGCGATGCTATAGGATCCAAGAAGTTGTGTTGGAGGTTGGCGACGGCTGGAATGTTGAGCTACTGATATCCTCAAACTTTGCTAACATAGGTCAGCCTAGTTGTTGTTATTAGCAGTGTTCTTGTCTACCGACTAAACGACCTGACATTTTAGGTTGCCAAGCCGAAACTAGGCTGTTCTAAGGCTCTAAATAGTTTCTTTTACAGATCTCCACCACCTTCGTTTGCAGATATGCAGATGCAGTGACATTAAATTTTATTTACACGATAATTTTCTGGAGCAGCAGAGCAGCAGACCGACAGTCGCGCGGTAACAGAACAACACATGTTCCGCACGCCAGCAGTACAAACTCTCAACCAGGCCAGTAACCAGCTTGGGACACCAGGTGGGGCGAAGAGTTTTCTGATAGGGGTCCGAATTTTTTAAACTATGTCCATAGTTTTGAACTATGTTCAACACATTTTCCAGAGTGGCGAAAAAAATTTTACGGGGGCTTCTCTCCCCCGGTTACGGGCCTGCTCTCAACTGAGCGAAACGAGGTCAGAGCGCTTTCTCCATACGCGCACGCCACAAATGCAACGAGTCAGACCCAGGCCCGTAACCACGGGGACATTCGGGGTCAGTGACTCCCGATTTTTTGTGCACCCAAATTCTGTTGTGCCCCAAAAAATTCCTTTTCAGGCATACAATAAAAACAAAAGTCTTGTCCCACTAAAAATGAATTTTGGTCCCAAACTTTGAAACCTGGCTAGGGGCCTTGCAGGAAGCGCGTTGCTTTACGAAACAGCCTAGAAACTCTGCTTGCCCGGAAAAGAAAACACAAAGCCGTAAAATGCACGAAAATAAGAATTACGTCAATACATCCACTATGCAAGTTCAAAAGAGAAAGCAGATATACTGCTAACTGTTCCAATCAATTGTTTTATCATAGAACTGAGAGTTTTTTGAACTAAGTCCAACTAATACAAATACAAAATGTAAATTTCGTGGTGAGAATGGAGATCTTTATCAATTCCGTAAAACAGTGCTTGCCAACTTGTATGAACTCCAGACGCACTAATCTCATGCATAAATTCAAACGGCCCATAGATTGTCATTTACGTTTGCGCATTTCGCTATTGTTACGTCACTGCGCATACTGTTTTTAACCTCTTGCGGAGTCATTCACACGGACATCGATTGGTTTGAGCAGGTTTTTCTAAAGTTCCAAGATCTCGGTAGTGATGGTGGCTGTAAGCTTGCGAGGTCCTTGAAATCTCAAAACGACGCATCAGGGCGACGCGGCGCCCCATTTAGCAACCACTGCCGCAAAATCCCAAAAATTAACCAGTGCTGCCCAAATGCAAATGCACTGCACATATTTTCACACTGATAAACAATAATTTGCTGTTGAATAGAAGTGCATAAATGCGCAAAAGTTAGTGATAATTTCGCCACGCTTACGACGGAGCACACGGACAAGTTACTTGCTCCAGTACTACCTTTTTGGCAAATTGTTATGTCGGGAGTCGTGACTGTCTTGTTTCCTTTAGATTAAATTCCTTCTTCGTCAAAAACACCTCGCAAAATCTTGAAGATTGGTTGGAAAATTCAGAGAATGACATACTTTATATGTTGGTTAATGGCCAGCTACAACCAGTGTTGGAAATGAGGCCAGGAGAAATNAAAAGATTTCGGTATGCCACTTTCCCAAAACTTCTGTGTTATGCGCATGTTTTATTAAAAAATANTTGTTGTCATGATTTTTTTGCAGAAATCCTGGTGTAATTTCATTTCAGTGTTTTATAAGCATTTTTTCTTGAAATAAGCTTTTGCGGGTTAATCTTCAGTTGTACTTTTGATACGCATTGGTCGAAATTTTGTTCAGACAAGTTTTTATGTCTACGGCATTAACCATTCCTACAACTGTTAATTGCGTTTGGTTCTAATCTCCAATGCTGCTTCTGTTTAAAAACGTTAGTTGGTCTTTGCAGCTGTCACCATTTTGCGTAACTTTTGTAACTTTGTTCGTCTTGGAAAAAGAATGAAAGCTTCTTTCAATTTTTATTTGGTTTATAGAGACCGTTCACGAATTCGCGCAAAATACAAATGTTGTACTACTTTTATTCGATATAATATTCACATGAAAGACAAAGGGTACATACGCTAAAAAGCTTTATATTTTCTCGTTTGTGTTATTTTGATTGGCTGCTTTATTGTCAAATGCATCTTAGTGGATCTTGCAAGAAAATTATATCTTTCTTCAAATCAGTATTGAGTTAAGTTTTCAAACACTTCTTGGCTAGTATTTCAAATTTACGATCTTGTTAGTGTCATCCGCAATGGATACTCTTTTCAGTTGGTTTCGTATTGACAAAACGTAGCGCTTTAAAATTACTTCCGCCTTGCAGGATGGTCAACGCAGCTGGCTTGAGCGCCATTGCCTTGTCTATCGACGATGATGGGTCGTCGTCTTGCTCCGTGATGAAAATTGCAACAGATGGACATTATTTGGATAGTCCAAGGAACATGGAAAACCAAAGAAGTTTTTTAATTGCAGCGGGCCGTGTCGATTGGCTTGTAATTTGCAACAGCCCTGGAGAGTTTGTGGTAAAGCCCCGCGTTGCGAGTATCGTTTCTTTAATTCATTTCGGCAAACCTTACTAAGCCGTGTGGCACAGCGGAGATAATTTTTGTGTGCGAAAAGTTTCTTTTTCCGAATATTTTAACTCATTGATTCCAAGGTTTGCATTTGATTGCCAGAATGTTTTTTATTTTTGAGGTTATTTCGTGAGTATATATTTATTTAAGTTAACTTTTACAAACTTAGCTGAACTACTACGCTGTATGACGCAAATCTCCCATTTTTATGCAATTTTGAGTTGCATGCCACTTGGGTCACGCAACCTGCGTGGTATGAGGTGGAGGCTTGTATGACTTAATCGAAATATATAAACGTAAATTTTTAACAGACTATTGTAATCATAACTTCGGGAAAGAATTAAAAGTTGGCGAATTTTTAAGAAAAGCAAAAGTGATATACATAAATTCTTACTGGGTGTTATCAGCAAGTGTTTAAATTATCAACCAAGTAGCGTTGGATTTAGGGGGGGCCCAAGGGGCCCAGGACCCCCACCAAACAGGGCCCCCACACCATGTTCATATTTTTAGCGATATGTACTACATATGCATGCCACCTAGTGGCATGCCATTTTTATTAGCGAGGAAAGTTTGTTTGTAGACGCTATTAAATTATCGGTCGTCCAGACGGCAGTATTTCACTTATATATAATTTCATATTGTGACCAAACAACTATTACACTTATTCTTTCCTGAAAGTCGGTCAGGTATCTGGATCTAGTGGATACACGGCCAAGGCACGTAGAACGTATTAACTTACGTCTCTACTCATTGCATACAGTATCTGCGTCTGCCTTCTCAGATGTGCACAGGTCGCGAGTGGCATTGTTAAGTAGGGCTACCATACGTCCTCTTTTTGGAGTACATGTCCACTTCTTTCATGAGAAATGAAATTATCTCCCGGGACATTCAAAAATGTCAAAATATCCTACTTTTTACACCTCGTATTTTACATAGCTATCATCAGTGGCTTAACTAAAGGTTTGAGCTAGGGTAATAAACTTAGATAAAAGGGGCCACTGGAAACTGTACAGGGTCCACTAGCCAACACTCAGAAAAAACTTGAGAAATGAGGGTGAATCCGGATGTGCATGACTAAATTAAAACCTTGAATCACCGGAAAATTTTCCGAAAAACACACAAAAACAACAATTTACTGAAAACCAAAAGAATGCTTAAACCGAAATATAAGTTAAGTGGGAGACCGCTTTTGCATTCGGCTTGCCAGGTGGGCAATTCGACCCTCTGCCTCCCATCAGTTACGCCACTGGCTATATTGTATTGAAATAGAGCAAGCTGTATACTCAACTGCACCAATACCAAAATTTGTTTGGGTTCGTGCAAAAAGAGCATCAACCAACTGCAATTTATTGTAAAANGATGGGAACATGAAAGATGAACAAAATATTTTGAAACTTACAATTACCATTGAATGATTCAGCGAACTGATAAAGATTGCATAGNTTTACTTCAGCGTTATGGCTCATTACGCTAATGTGGAACGATTTCTTCCTTGATGCAGCCACAAATCTAAAAGAAAGAGAAATCTTTCTAATTGAACCAGTTTCTACTCTGTTAAAGCTGGTGTGCAATTTAAAATATCTTTCATGCCATTAGTTTCATAATATTGCTAAAGGCGATTTTACATGTTAAAGAAATTTAAGGAAACTGCAAAATATTCATGAGCTAAATAGACAAGTAAATAAAGATTTTGTTTTGTGTGTTTTGACTGAAACATCGTCCACACTTCACGTCTCACTTCAATGCTTGAAACTTATCAATAGGCATAATTGTTATTTGACTGGTTAAGTATAGATAGTACACTCAAGTAAGTGACAATCGTAAACTGCCCTCCCTTTTTGCGATGAAAATGTGGCAGTTTTATTGAGCTCATTAATAAACAAACATGGACAAAAGGGGGATCGTCATCTTAACAAGTGTGGAGCTTATCGAAGTGGTTTTAAAAGATGTAAAAAACAAAAGAGGCAAAAACGAGTGAGGAAGAAGTTGCAGCCAAGTCAAGAAACAATCAAGTAACTATTTTGCAGTGGCAGTGAAGTCCAGCGGAGACATTTCTGTGGAACCTGTGAGAGGACAGAAAATCGAAGAACATGTTGTTACAGACTTAGATCTACGTAACGATGAAAATAGACCTAGTTTAACCAGCAGTGCAGTAGCAGAAGAACGCCACGATGTAAAATCGAAAAACACGATAGATCAGATGACTGACGGCTGACGCTATCACTGGTGGCAACGATATCGGTCTCTGGGCCCTCTGGCCAGTCAATGTACCGGAAAAAAGCGGGAATATTGGTTGAAATATAAAACAGGTTCTTTTTGACATTGTGATGAAAAGTCTTTTTTGAAACATGGTGTTCCACAACACAGAAAAGACAGAAACTTGTCACGGAAATGTACTACCAGTCTTAGTCGTCGCCAGAACCACAATGGCGAAGTAGTTGATAGAAGCTGGCTTTGTTTTTCTCCTTCACAAAAGTGTGTTAAATGTTTCACTTGTAGACTGATGTGCGCTGATACGACTAAATGTGCGCATTTCCTTATTAGAAAAGAAATCTTCNACTGNAAGCACGTTCTTTAAGTGCTTGAGGAGCCACGAGCATTCAATGGAACATATAGATGCCACGATTACATTCAGTCGGAGATGTCATTAATCCCTATGAAGAATTGATACAGAGCTAGCCAATCGGTCAATCAATACGAACAATGTCGGGAATCGCCTCTGCCTGCAACAATTGGTTTCTGTCGTAAAATTTATTGAGGACTAGCGTTTAGAGATGATAAAAAGGTTGGAACGGCCAGAAAGTTTTTCCAAAAAATTTTCAAAACTTTTCTCAATCAAATATTAAAAAAGAACACGTGATGCTTCCAGCGACGAGTTTTGCAACAGTTTCACAAACCGCTGATGATTGTCAAATACCATGTTGCATCATAAAGTTTTGTTACAGCTGAGTTAACAAATGTGACGTCAGAAGATTACGTCATAAATATTAATGACATGTGGAAATACTAGCGACTTCATCGATCATCCTCTACATGAACATTTTGTATCCGCACAATGGGCCTCCCACNACGCCTGGGTCCCAGACCCCCCACCATCTAAATCCGGCGCTGCAACCACCTATACCCCCTTTGTCTTTACAGCTTCGTTCAGCTTTCAGTCATGATGACGAGATGTCGATGGGAGATCACCCCATGTTTAGCGGGAAACTGCTCACTATCCGCGTCGCTGGAGAGCCACAGAATCCTCCTGCGTCTTTTCCCAAAACTCTACCACTGCGGCCAAGCTTCGAACAAGACCTCAGACACATCGACGAAACCGAAATCGGAGCCCGATTCGCCGTCGAAGTGACTGCCACTGACACCATGAATCGGGAGGACTTCAGCAAGCTTTCAATCAGGTACAGTATGTTTCAGACAGGGAAAGTTGGTGAAGCATGACGCAGAAAGTGACGTCATTAACCTTTAAGGAAATGATTTTCTGTTGAGGCCATGTCTTGGTCTGTTCCAAATAAGCTAGAAACTTTTGCTGAACATTGGCATGCTTTTGATTTTTCGTCACAAACTTGTCGTAACTAAGTAAATCCACTACGAGCAGATGATCTCTGTGATAACGCTCGTCAGTTTTTCGCAGGTACAAAGCGGAGGTTGGCACCGTGCAAGAGTGGCACCTCACAAACACTGAGTACGTCACTTCACACCCGATCCACATGCACGTCAACGCATTTCAGGTAATATGTGTGTGCACATATTTCCTTTGCGAACAACGGTTGGTACATAGGGGGTTCACTCTTGCGATTTGTTTTTATAAAGAAACATATTTCAAAACGTTTTGTCAAAGACATCACAGCTCGCTCACAAAATCACGAACGATCATCATGGTGATTTTAACGGTATAACTAGTTTACACGAACATAGTGAATTCACTTTTGAAGGGAAGAGAAGTTTAGTGCTAGGTCTATCAATGCATTAGAAGCAACAGTTCCGCTGCCTTGCAAGCCGTGATGTGCTGCGAAGATTTCTAGCGAAGAACATCCCGTTTTAGTATAAGTAGCTCTGGCAGCAGTAGATGTATTTTGCAACAACTCATTTGTTATCTTCCAAAATTCGTTTTCAAACTTGCGCGATATACACCGCACCTTCCCGATAGAGGGCAAAGACAGTAGATCAACAAGCCTCTCTAAGATGACGTGTGCGTGATTGTTCGCGCACCTTTCGATATCCTGATAAAAGAAACTGTGATGCTGATCAAAACCATGACTTATTTTTGCGCACTTCTTTAGTTTTCATTTTGAACTCTCAACTTCTATCGGGCATAGACGCACGCAACTGAGGCATATGCATGACATTTGCCTCATTAGCAATGTTTCTCAACCTGTGTGTCGAGTGTTTTTCACGTGTGCCACCGAAATTTCAAGCACATTTACTGTTTCTATTGCGTGAAATTGTGCCACGAAAAACGGTTAGGTGCAGTAGGGTTGAACGGGTTGAGAATCACTGCTCTACAACGTTTCGCCAGACACACATAGATACAATATTTTTTAAACAGGCAATAAGTTTGCTTTTAGTTTTGCATTGTCAGTTTGAAGATCACCTTGCAATTCAACAAAACTACCTTTGGTTCGCCGTTTCAGGTCATCAGCTACAACACGTACACAGGACCTTATGCTATTGATGACGGAGAAGGCAAGTGGAAGCTTTACAGCCAANGTGGGGAAACGTGTAAATGGCAACACAGCAAATACGATGGTGAGCACTCATTNTGATTCGTGTAGAAGGCATCTCGAATAGATTTCTGATAGCCATTAATTTCTATGTGTGGGTTATACCTTAAATTATTCTGATTGGATTTATGAAAACTTGAGAGCAATCGGTTTAAAGTTTCGTTTGTTTCAAAGAAAGCGTCGACATTCCTGCCCCTTCCGACGTACTTAAGCACTTGGGGCACGAAGTGAGACAACGAGAAGTGGGAGGAATAGGCTACGCTGACATCGGAGAATGGAGAGACACAATCCTGGTCCCTCCCCTGTCAAACATCACAGTGAGTTTTTTTAATCTATGCGTCATACTGATCACGTTTTTTATTACATCGTTACTTTCAGTGCCTTCGTCTCTGCCTGCCATTTGGCTTAATCAGAGCCGCTGTTCAGTTGGCTGAAATATTGGCGTCGTCTTTAATTACAACAGCTGAGCCTACCTTTATTTTATTTTATATCACAGGAAGTTTTTCGATGCACCCCAGTACACACATTTGCTTCAACGTACAGAGTTAATTTGAGAACACTATTTTTGCACGGAAAGAAGAAAGAAATGCATAGTTCATGAAAAGCACAAGACGTTTAAAATATTTTTGCTTTTATATATTTCTGCTAGCCAACTGCAGTATCAAGTAACTATGCAAATGATAAGGAAAACAACTTTTTTTATAAATCCGTATAGCTACTGGCGGCGTGTTAATTGTAACTATTCAACAGAGTATGCATGAGGAAACACAAAACTTCCTCTAAAGCAGGTGTTCCCAACCTTTTTTGCTGCTCGTACCCCTTTGTCAGGTCAGAGCATTCTTAGTACCCCACAAAAAATTTTGAGATATATATTGCTCTATAAGAGATATATAAGCTGCTCTGTGACCGAAGGATCTTCGTACCCCTTGATGTTCAATCAAGGGGTACCCTTGGGGGTACGAGCCTTGGGGGTACGAGTACCCCCGGTTGGGAACCCCTGCTCTAAAATCTGCTGTACACAGTTTTCCAGAATTTAATTTCACCTCTATTCAAGAAGATCGCAACATTTCATTAGAAACATTTGGTGATGTTTCATGAAAGCATGCGGGTTGTACTTTCTGTGACTGTATCAAGCGGGTATCAACATGTACAACATTGCAAAACCCATGCCGGAATTAGGTTTTGCAATTGCATGTCTACGTATTCAGATATTTACGCAAAATAAAAAGGCGCCAATTATCGAGTTCT